>Ga0055449_10000058_pt1 | contig 26117 bp, 25 predicted proteins | sample China_Galinas_PW_2_FD_57739 | JGI IMG/M metagenome (GOLD analysis project Ga0055449, IMG submission 57739) | Wetland microbial communities from San Francisco Bay, California, USA, that impact long-term carbon sequestration - China_Galinas_PWB_D1 | ecosystem: Environmental > Aquatic > Marine >... | reverse complement strand
CCCTCGACCTCGAACGTCTGCCCGCCCTTGCCCGGCGTGACCCCGCCGACGAGCTTCGTGCCGTAGAGCGCGCACGCCCGCGAGTGCTGGGCGCCGAAGCCGCCCGTGATGCCCTGGCAGATGACCTTGGTGTCGGCGTCGATGAGCACGGCCATGTGGGTACCTCCGAAGCAGGGCGGGACTATACGGGACCAGCAGGGCGATTTGTCGGGATCACGCGCGCATATAGAGGTGCACTGCGCTGCGCCGGTACACGTGCGTCTCGGGCCCTTCGCCCCCCTCGATGGCGAGGTCACCCGAGAACGCCGACGGCGTACGCACCATCGCGTACCCCTCCGCGTCCAGCAGCCCCACCAGCCTTGCCATCTGACCCCGGATCCGATCCCACCCCGCCTCGTCCTCGCACATCGCGAACGGCGGATCCAGGAACGCCACGTGCACCGGGTTCGGGCACCGCGCCACCGCCAGCGGCCCGAGCGCGTCGGCCTGCACGATCTCGACACGCCCCTCGATACCCAGATCCTCCGCGCTCTGACCCAGCACCCGCGCCACCGCACGGTCACGCTCGACCATCACCACCCGCCCGGCCCCGCGGCTGACCGCCTCGAGCCCGAACGAGCCCGTCCCGGCGAACCCGTCGAAGACCGTTGCCCCCTCCCAGTGTCCGCGCAGCAGGGTGAAGAGCGACTCGCGGACGCCGTCGGGCAACGGGCGGGTCTCGGCCGACGCCGGCGGGCTCCGCAGCTTCCGACGCTTCAGCTCGCCGCCGATGATCCGCATCCACGACGAAAGCGCGCCGCCCGCTCCGAATCAACACCGGCGGGGATCGCCAGAACGACACGACGGCGGGCGTCCCTCCGGAGCACCCACCGTCGTGCGACTGGGTCTTGCCTCAGTCGTCCAATGTGTCGATCCCGAACCGCATGACACGCGGCGCGTCGATCCCCGTGACGACCTTCCAGAACGGCTCGGCGTGACCGTCGTCGTGCCACGAGCGGCACTGCCCGCGCTCGTCCTCGGCGTACACGTCCAGCAGCGACCCGCCCACCAGCACCAGCCGATGCAGCAGCAGCAGATCGTCGCTGACGTACTCGGCCTCGGCCGAGACGCCCATGATCGCGTCGAGCACGCGACCGAACAGCCGCTGGTCGTTCCGCAGAAGTACGTCGGCGTCATGCCAGATGTAGTAGCGGTACCGCGCCGGCGGGCGCAGCCCCCACGTCGAACGCTCGCGCAGCAGAGCCACCACACCGCCCGTCCCGTCGATCCGACGCGCCAGCGGCGCCCCGGGGATCGCCCGCTCGAGCTGGTAGCAGAACGACTCCAGGTCGGTGATGTACCGCCCGTAGAACGTGCACACCTCGGTGTCGCGCTGCGACTCGAGGAACGCGCTCAGGCTGGCCGCGAAGTGCAGGCGACGCTGCGGTTCGCTCGACCACGCCGACAGATGGTGCTCATCCAGAAGCTGGGTCACCTCCGGCTGCCATTCGACCACGCCGAACGGCGACCCCGCTTGCCTTGTCAGTGCTCCCATGAACCCACAATCCTCCCGCCACTCCAAGCGGAAGCGGACGTGACACCCACGCCCGATGTCTATCGAGGGACTCCCCCTCGTCGGGGCTGCCTCTCTCCGACCGGGGCAACTGTGCCCCAGGAAATCCGAGGTGCCAGTCGGTTGTTGACGCCACCCTCAAAATCGCGCATTTCCACGTCCATCATGCGTTATCAGACGCGGAAACCGGGCCGTGACAACAGTTTATCCCCAGATTACCCAGACTGCCATGGCCCCACGGCTTCACCTCCGACGCGCGCGGAAGAACCGCCGCAGCATCGCGCCGCACTCGTCCGCCAGCACCCCGGGCACCAAATCGGCGCGGTGGTTCAGGCGCGGGTCGGTGGTGATCGAGAACAGGGTGCGGCAGGCGCCGGCCTTCGGGTCGTCGGCCCCGTAGACCACCCGCCCGATCCGGGCGTTGACGATCAGGCCGGCGCACATCGGGCACGGCTCGAGCGTCACCGCCAGCGAGCAGTGGTTGAGCCGCCAGTCGCCCGCCGCCGACGCCGCCGCCCGGATTGCCAGCAGTTCGGCGTGGGCGGTGGGGTCGGCGTCGCCCTCACGCCGGTTGCATCCTTCGCCGAGGACCGTCCCCGTCTCGGTCTCGTAGACGATCGCCCCGACCGGCACCTCGCCGGCCGCCGCCGCCTGGTCGGCAAGCTCCAACGCCCGCCGCATCATGAGGATGTCATGCTCGGTCGCCCCGGCGAGATCGCCGTCTTTGTGCGCGCGCCCGAACATCCGAGCCAGCAGACCCATCACTCGTCACCCGCGTCCGGGGGCTCGCGACGGGGTTCCGAGCGTGGGTCGGGCTTGGTCGCGAACCCCCCGGCCACGCGGCTCGCCGGCAGCAGGATCAGCAGCACCATCCCCAGCTCGAACAGCCCGTACAGCGGCATCGCCAGCAGGACCATCGAGACCGGGTCGGCGGGCGTGAGCACCGCGCCGGCGATCGCGCACCCCAGGACCACGTGCTTTCGGTACTTCCGCAGCGTTTTTGGTGTGATCAGCCCCGACCACCCCAGCAGCAGCACCACCACCGGCATCTGGAACCCGATCGCGAACGCCAGCGCCAGCGACAGAAACAGCTTGATGTACTCGCTGACGCGGTACTGCTGGACGACCCCCGCGATGTGCGTCAGCGGCGTGCCCGCGACCACCGGCATGCCGTCCTCGTACCCCACGCACACCCGCTGCTGCATCAGTTCGTGGTTGACCCACTGGGCGCCGATCTCCGGCGCGGGCGGGTCGGCCTCGAGCACGGGGATCTCGGGGAGCACGACGCCCGCCGGCGGGTCGGCGGTCTTCGTCTCGGGCGCCCCGAGCGTCGAGCCGAACCCGATGAAGAACGCCAGCACAATCGGGAAGATCACGTAGTAGAGGAACAGCACGCCGGTGACGACCAGCGCCGCGCTCAGCGGGACGAGGATGCGCACGAACCGCTGCTCGCCGGCGTAGAGCCCCGGCGCGATGAATCTCCATCCCTGGTAGACCAGCCACGGGGAGCCGACCAGCAGCGCGGTGATCATCGAGACGCGCATATAGGTCGCGAAGACCTCGAGCGGCCCGGTCGCCTGCAGCGTCGCGGGCAGCCCGCTCTCGAGCAGGGCCCGCTGGACCGGCCCGATGAGGATCTCGAGCAGGACCCGCCCGGACAGGAACGCCGCGATCGCGATCGGGACCAGCCCGAGCAGCCCGAGAATCAGGCGGTGCCGGAGCTCCTCGAGGTGGTCGCCGAAGGGCATGACCGAGCTGTGGGCGTCGGGGCGGGGCATCCGCGGTGACGATAAGCCGAACAGTCGGGGGGCGGACCCCGAAAAAGCGCTGGAACCCCGACGGACGTCCCGCGTGGGCGCGTCCGGACGGGGGGTGGGACGCGGAGCCCCGGATGGATCGGGACGACGGAAGCTGGCTGGTTCACGCGGCGATCCGGGGCGACGCGGACGCGGTCCGCTCGCTGTGGGGCGAGCACCGGCGGTGGTTGGCGGCCATCGTCCTGGCCCACAAGCCGAGGGACGTAGATCTGGAGGACCTGTTGCAGGACGTGGCGATGGCGTTCGTGAGGAAGATCAGGGAACTGCGCGAGCCCGAGGCTTTCCGCCCCTGGCTGCGGACGGTGGCGGTGAATGCCGCCAGGGCCGCCGGGCGCGAGCGCACCCGTCGGCGTGCGCACGAGCCGGCGATCCGCCTGCACAAGGCGGGCGAGCCCCACGAGACGCCCGACCACGGGCTGAGCCGACGCGAGGAGGCGCAGCGTCTGATGGAGCTGGCAACGCAGCTGCCCGAGGGGTACCGCGAGCCGCTGCTGCTGCGCTGTGTGCAGGGGATGAGCTACAGACGCATCGGGGAGCTGACCGGGCTGCCCGAGACGACGGTGGAGACCCGCATCGCGCGGGGGCGGCGGATGCTGCGTGAGCTCGCTGCCCGCCGGGAGACCGAGAGCCGGGGGCGGACGCCCGCGGAGGTGAACGAATGACCGGGGTCGATCGAGACATCCTGATCAGCCGTGTGATCGACGGCGAGGCGACGCCCGAGGACTGGAACGCGTTCAAGGCGCTGGCGTCGCGCGACCAGTCGATCTGGGGCGAGCTCGCCGAGACCCAGCAGGACCACGCGGAGTTGTGCGCGGCGGTGGGCGACGCCGTCGCTGTCGCCGATTCGGTCGAGGTGCCGTTCGAGGCGCACCTCGCCGAGCGCCTGGGTGATCGGCTGCGGCTGGTGGGGCGCTGGGCGGGCTGGGCCGCGGCGGCGGCGGTCGGCGTGATGTGGGCCACCTCGGCCGGGCTCGTGCCCGGCGCTCACGGCGGCGGGAGGGCCGGGATCGGACCGGAGATCAACTCGCCCGACGGTGCGCTCGACCACTACCTCGACGTCGGTTCGGCCAGCGGGCGGGTGGTCGACCGCCGCCCCGACCGCCAGGTGGTCGAGGTCGTGCCCAACCCCAACGGCGAGGGGTACGTCATCCGCTACAACCTGGTCATCCCGGAGAAGGTCGTCGTCGAGCAGGTCTACACCGAGGGTCGCAACGAGTTTGGGCGTCCAACGCCCGTGCCCGTCCGCCCGGCCCCGAAAAACACGTGGCATCCACAGTGACGTGACGGGGGACGCGCCGCGGCGCATCCCCGCTCACGGTCCGATGAAGGAGGATCCGCAATGAACAGCATCCTGACAGCAGCGGCTTCGATGGCGATGCTCGCCGGCCCGGCCCTCGGCACGTGCCCCGAGAGCGCGTGCCAGACCGCGAAGAGGGCGTGCGATTCAGCACCCTGTGCCGAAGCCTGCGGGCTCGCCGCGAAGGCGATCACGCTCACGGGCGACGTGTGCGGCTCGGGGACCTGCACGATCGCGATCGACTGCGCGACCGGGCAGCCGTGCGCCCCGGCCGCGAGGGCAATCCGGCTCACAAACGACGCGTGCGCCGAGCCGGGGCAGAAGGTCAGGGTCATCAGGCTCGGGAGCGATTGCTGCCCCGAGGGCAAGGCGGTCGAGCTGACGGGCATCGCACCGGTTGCGCCGGTCGCACCGATTGCCCCGAGCGCACCGCGCATCGCGGCCGCCCCGATCGCGGCCATGCTGACCGCCGAGCCGGGCGGGGTCTGGGTCGGCGGCGGTCCGGACGAGCATCGGTCGGTGCACTACATCACCCAGAGCGGCGACCAGTCGATCGAGATCCTCATCGAGGGCGACGATGTAAGAGCCAAGGTCAACGGTGAGCGCGTCCCCGACGACCGCATCAAGCTCAGCGACAACGAGGTGGTCATCTACGGCAAGGACGGCGGGGTGCTGATGTGCTGCCCGCTCGCGGTCAGCCGGAGGGGCGGCGACGATGGGGGGACCAGTGTCGGTGTTGGCGCCAGCGCCAACGTTGGCGCCTGGAACGACGACGACAACACGTTCTTTGTCTCCGAGGACGAGGACCACCCCAAGGTGATGGTCGGGATCAATTTCGGTTCAGACAACGGGTTCGTGTGGGACTTGGTGCCGTACGACCCGGACGAGGCGTTCGTGATCTCGAACGTGATCGACGGGCTGCCGGCGGCCAAGGCGGGGCTGCGTGACCACGACCTCGTCGTGGCGGTCGACGGGAAGCGCCCCGCGACGCCGAAGCTTCTCCACGAGGTGCTGATGTCCAAGCAGCCCGGCGACACGATCGAGTTCCGGGTGTTCCGGAAGGGCAACGAGAAGAACATCGAGATCAAGCTGGCGCCGTACAGCGTCCAGGCCCTCGGGCAGCAGAGCGCCGTGGTGGCGCCGCGGGTCGAGATCCGTGAGTTGAAGGCGCAGGAGCAGGCCCGGAAGGCGCAGGAGCAGGCCCAAATGGCGATGGAGCGGGCGCTCCAGGCGTTGCACGGGCAGGATTTCGATCAGCAGCGGAAGGAGGTCGAGACCGCCCGCAAGCAGATCGAGAAGTACTTCGGGCAGCTGAACCGGGAACAACTCCCGAATTTCGCTGTCAGACCAGACGGGCGGCAGTTGCTCTTCACCACGCCGCAGGTGGATGAGCACGTTGAGCGGCTCCAGGGGCGTCTCGACCAGTTGGAGGACCGCCTGAACGGGATCGAGGACAAGCTCGACCGCATCCTCGACAGGCTTGACCGCTGAAACCCCACCCCCCCGGCTCCCAACACCTCCGCCGGGGTTTCACTTTGCTCCGCGACACGGCCGCTCGGGCATCCCCGCCCGGCGGCCGCTTTTCTGCGCCAACCACGCTCCGCCCCGGCGGTATCATCGCCCCGGAAAGGAATCCCGATGCCCGAGCACCTGCAATCGGCCGACCCGGCCCGCGTGATCGCCGAGGTCCGCGACGCCTACCAGAAGCTCAAGACCGAGATCCACAAGGTCATCGTCGGGCAGGACGAGGTCGTGGACCAGATGCTCATGTGCATCTTCTGCCGCGGGCACGCGATGGTGGTCGGCGTGCCCGGGCTCGCCAAGACCCTGCTCATCTCGACCGTCGCGCGGACACTCAGCCTCGGGTTCAGCCGCATCCAGTTCACCCCCGATCTGATGCCGAGCGACATTACCGGCACCGAGGTGATCGAGGAGGACAAGACGACCGGCACACGCGGGCTGCGTTTCGTCAAGGGGCCGGTCTTCGCCAACGTCATCCTCGCCGACGAGATCAACCGCACGCCACCCAAGACACAGGCCGCCCTGCTCGAGTCGATGCAGGAGCGTCACGTGACGGTTGGTGGCGTGCAGCACCTGCTGCCCGAACCGTTCTTCGTGCTCGCGACGCAGAACCCGATCGAGCAGGAGGGCACCTACCCGCTGCCGGAGGCCCAACTCGACCGGTTCATGTTCCAGATCCTGATCGAGTACCCCGGTGCGGACGAGGAACTCGAGATCGTGCGCCGCTCGACCTCACGGCGCGACGACGACGTTCAGGCCGTGCTCAGCGGCGAGGACATCCACCGCGTGCAGGGGCTGGTGCGTCAGGCACCGGTGCCCGACCACGTGATCCGCTACGCCCTGCGTCTGGTACGGGCGACGCGCGTCGGCGAGCCGATGGACGACGGGATCGAGCGCCCCAAGATGGTCGAGGACTACGTAGCGTGGGGCTCGGGCCCGCGGGGCAGCGAGGGGCTGGTCTTGGCGGCCAAGGCGCGGGCGATCCTCACGGGCTCGGAGCACGTCACGCCCGAACACATCCGCGACGTGGCCGGGCCGGTGCTGCGGCACCGGATCCTGACCAATTTCAACGCCGAGGCCGACCGGGTGAGCACCAACGAGGTGATCCGAGCCCTGCTGGAGAAGATCCCGGTGGAGGGCTCGTCGGGGCCGGAGAGGCGTCAGATGGACTCGGTCCTGCGGGGTTAGGGGATATTCCCCTGCCCTTCCAGTAGATATCGCCCTCGGGAATCGGTATCATCGCGGCCGGAAGCCAAGGGGAACGTCCATGCTGACCCAGACGGTCGAGTACGCGCTGCGGGCGATGGCCTGCCTCGCGTTCAACCCCGACGAACTGACGCCGACGCCCACGCTGGCCGAGCAGACCAAAGTCCCGGCGAGCTATCTGGCCAAGGTGCTCCAGATGCTCTCGGCCGGCGACCTGATCACCGGGCGACGGGGTGTGGGCGGTGGGTACAAGCTCACGCGACCAGCTAAGGAGATCAGCCTGCTCGACGTGATCAACGTGGTTGACCCGGTCGAGCGGATCGAAACCTGCCCCCTGGGCATCACAGGGCACGACAGGCTCTGCCCCCTGCACTACCGACTCGATCAAGCCGCCAAGGCGATGATCGACCTGTTCGGGTCGGCGACGCTGGCGAACCTGATCGAAGACGCCGGGTCGAGCATCCCGCTGTGCGACCAGCAGACCGCGACCAAACTGCGCGTCAAAAAATGACCTAACATCGCCGCCGATGGCGGGACCGATCCATCCACTCGAGCAGCAGCGCCGCGAGAACCGCGGCGGGATCGTTGCGTTGGGGCTCGATCCGTACGGCGGCCGCACCGAGGGTCTGATCACGCTGGGCGAGGCGCGTCGGCGCTACGACGAGCGCGCCGACGCCGAGCACCAGGAACACGGGAAGGACGAGGGCTTCAAGGACCGCCGCCCCGTGGTGCGCGTGGCGGGTCGGGTGATGCTCTGCCGCCCGACGGGCAAGCTGATCTGGTTCAACCTGCGCGACCACTCCGACGCCAGCTTCCAGATCGCGGTGAGCAAGCGCGACTGCGACGAGACCGGTTTCGCGCTGGCGAAGATGGCGGACCTGGGCGACATCGTGGTGGCCGAGGGACCGCTGATGCGGACCCGGGCGGGCGAGATCACGCTGTGGGCGTCTTCGCTGCGTCCGGCGAGCAAGAGCCTCGCCCCCCCGCCGGAGAAGCACGCCGGTCTTCAGGACATCGAGCAGCGGTACCGGCGTCGGTACCTGGATCTGTGGGCGACGCCCGAGACAATGCGTGCGTTCACGCTGCGCTCGCACCTGGTGAGCCGGGCGCGCCGGTTCCTCGACGAGCGCGGGTACGTCGAGGTCGAGACGCCGATGCTCCAGTCGCTGGCGGGCGGGGCGGCTGCGCGCCCGTTCATCACGCACATGAACGCACTCGACATTGATCTGTACCTGCGGATCGCGCCGGAGCTGTACCTCAAGCGTCTGCTGGTCGGCGGGATGCCTCGCGTGTACGAGATCAACCGCAACTTCCGCAACGAGGGGCTCGACAAGCAGCACAACCCCGAGTTCACGATGCTCGAGGCGTACGAGGCGTTCGGGGACATGGGCACGATGATGGAGCTGACCGAGTCGCTGGTGCGCGAGCTGGCGACGGTGGTGGTGACGGTCGAGCGTGACGCCGACGCCGGGCGACCGCACTCGCCGGGTGAGGTGATCGCGCCGGCCGACGAAGATGAGCTGCCGACCTCGCTGCTGCTGCCGTTCGGCGACCTCACGATCGACTACGGGTCACCGTTCCTGCGTGTGACCTACGCCGAGCTGTTCGAGCGGGCGCTCGGGTTCCCGATGAGCGACGGCACGAGCGCACGAGCCGAGGCCGAGAAGCGTGGGCTCAAGACGCGCAACGAGAAGCGGGTTGCGCTCGACGAAGCGCTGATTGTCAACGAGCTGTTCGAAGAAGTCGCCGAGAGGTCGATCGACCCGGCACGCCCCACGTTCGTCACCGAGTACCCCGCGGCGCTGAGCCCCCTGACCCGTCCGCACCCGGATCGCCCGGAGGTCGCCGAGCGGGCCGACCTGTTCATTGGCGGGATGGAGATCGCGCCGCACTACACGGAGCTGAACGATCCGGACGTGCAGGCCGCCAAGTTCCGCGAGCAGCTCGCCGGGCTCGACGACGAGGAATCCACGTTCCGCACGTTCGACGAGGACTTCATCGACGCGCTGAAGGTGGGGATGCCGCCGGCCGGCGGGCTTGGTCTCGGCATCGACCGCCTCGCGATGCTGCTGACCAACCAACCGACCATCCGCGACATCATCCTGTTCCCGCAGATGCGCCCGCGCGCAGAATAGCGTGCCACCAGCTTCGGCTTTCTGAAGCTGGTGCCTTCGTTGCGTTTCGTCTCCCGGAGCACCGACTTCTCAAAGCCGAAGTCGGTGGCACGATCACACTGACGTGCGTGCCCGTCGGACCGCGCGCTGCTCGATCCGCGGCGTCTGGATGCGGTACAGCCCGAGCGTGTCGGTCGTCTCGGTGAGCGTGCGCGGGGGCGTGCCGTCGAGCCCGTAACGCAACGTGAGCACCGATCGCTCGTGTTCGCTCAGACCTTCGGTATTCGCGAGTGCGCGCGGCGCCGGGAACAGGAGCGATCCCCACGGCGTCAGCACGCGTTGCCAGTCGCCGAGGCCCGTACCGGGCGCAAGACGCGGTGTCGCGCGCGACGGGTCGTGAGTGTGCGCCCAGTCGGCGACGAGTCGGGTCGCGGCGACGGTTGCGCGAGCGGCGAGGCGACCACCCTTCCAAGGGTCGTGGCGGAGCGTCTCGCGCCCGACAGACTCGAGCGCCGCACGCACCAGCGCCAGTGCCTCGGGCGCGCGCATGCGATCGAGCGGGAGACCAAGCCCACCCTCGAGTGTTTCAACCACGACGTGGAGCTGCGTGCGGACGAGGGCCGCGACCAGCCGGTGCGCCCAACGCAGGTCGGTCTCGGCCCGGTCGAGTCGTTCGGCCAGCGGGCTCGGCGCGCCGAGGTCGCCGATGGTGCGTGCGGCACGGCGGCGCAAGTAGGCCGACGCCGCGGCGCGCGCCGTCTCCTCGACGCCGACGGGCACGATCGGCGTGCGCGCACGCTCGATGAACGCGAGCAGGTCGGTCTCGACCGCTTCGACCAGATCCGTGCGCACGGGTTCGGGTTCGAGCAGCCTCTCGGCGTCGGCGCGGTCGAGCCGCGGCGAAGGCGGGACGCTCAGGTCGAATGAGGCGAGGATGTGCGCTCGTTCGAGGTCGATGGCACGGCGGAGCTGGGTGCGGGTGCGCCCCCAGCGGGTCTCCAACTCACGGACGGGGACGCCCCGGCGCCACGCACGCCACGCCGCGTGGCGCTCGCGTTCGCCCATCGGCGCGGAGACGTCGAACGCCGGCGTGCGGCGTTCGACGCGGAGCAGCACCTGGCGCACGCCCTCGCGGCTGCGCCCGACGCGCGGGGCGATGCGTTCGGCGGACTGGTTGAGCGACCAGGCGAAGCGGGCGCGCGCACGCCGGGCGAGCGATTCGATCCGCGCGGTCGTCTCCGGGTCGATGCGCGTGAACGTCCCGGCGCGGGCAAGGCGGTCCGGGTTGGCCCGCTCGAAGCGATCGACCACCTCTTCGCGAAAGACGAGCACGGGTTGCCCGGCCTTCGTGCGGGCGCGCCGGGCGATGAGCCCGGTCTTGCGCATCCGCGCGATCGTCCTGGCGCTGACGCCCCAGCGCGCGCACAGATCGTCGAGCGCAATCAGCCCCGGTGCGTCGGCGTCGGGCTTCGCGGGCTCGCTCAGGCGCTCGACGAACGCCGAGAGGTCGGCGAGCAACGCCGAGCCGAGGATCGTCGCCGGCTCGTCGAGTTCCGGTCGGTACCCGGTGATGCGGAAGACAACCCAGTCCTCGGGGTACCACTGCTCGGGGTCGAGCTCGGCGGCGAGGTCCTCGGCCCGCGCGATGTCGCGCTCGAGGGCCGGCGGTGGCGCGAAGCGCAGCTCCTCGGCCAGGCGGGCGAGCGACTCGTTCGTCAGTCGGCTGAGGCGGGGCATCAGGCGTGGACGGCGTCGCCCCAGGCGAGCGTCGGCGAATCGACGACGTCGAGCTCCGCGGCTTTGCGCACGAACAGCTCGCCCCCGGCGCGCGCACGGTCATCGACCTCGTAGCACAGCAGCTCGCGCAGGTAGCGAGCGGCGAGGTCTTCGGGCCACCCGTACCGGGCGGCGCGGGTGCGGACGATCCAGTCGAGGCGCTCGCGATTGCGCCGGCGGAGCCGGTCGAGCATCGCCGATGCGGTGGCGATACGCGTCGTCCCCGCGTCGTCGGCACGGCACATCCACACCGCGTAGACGAACGGCAGCCCGGTCCGCTCGCGCCACGCCTGCCCGAGGTCGAGCGTGTGCGGGTAGGCCTCGGCGGGCGGCGGGTCGGTCACGACCTTGTCGCCGATGAGCAGGATGGTCTCGGGCGGCTCGGTCGCGCCCGGGTCGGAGGGCGCGACATGCTCACGCGCGTTGTAGTCGATGAACTCGGGCGTGAGCCCGTGGAGCATGTACAGCACGACGCGGCCGAGCACGACCGACGTGTGGCTCTCGGTGTCGGCGTGGACGCGGGCGATCTCGGGGATCGGCACGCGGCTGAACACGCGCACGGTGTATGTCGGGCCGTCGCACCCGATCATGCCGACGGGGAGGAGGATGAGCCCGGGCGTGCGGGCCGCGTCGATAAGCGAGACCAGCCCGACGTCGATCTTGCCTGATTCGAGCATGCCGACGAGGTGGCTGGGGGCGGCGGGGATCGGCTCGACGCCGTCGAGCTTGTCGAGCCCGGTCACCAGCGGCAGCGTGTTGAGGTAGCGGACGTACCCGACGCGGATGGGCTGCATCACCGGAGTCTACGGACGCGAACCGCCCCAGGATCGCAAGTCGCGGGGCGCCGAGCCCCGATGGAAGGGCGGTGAAGAAGGACCGGCCGATCATTCTGCTGGGCGGGGGCGGGCACGCCCGCGTGGTCGCCGAGGCGGCGCTGCTCGGTGGGAGGCGCGTCGCCGGGCTGCTCGACGACCGCCCGGACGCGGTGATCCGTCTGGGCGAGTTGCAGATCGCGCGGCTCGGGCCGTTCGAGCACCTCTCGGCGGTGGCCGACGAGGCGTGCATCGTCGCGGTGGGGGACCTCGCGTTGCGGCGGGAGTTGATCGGTCGGCTGGCTGGTGAGGCCGCCACGGTGGTGCACCCCTCGGCCTTCGTCAGCCCGAGCGCGGCGGTGGGGGAGGGCGTGTTCGTGGGGCCGGGGGCGGTCGTGCACACGCTGGCGCGCGTAGGCGATCACGCGATCGTCAACACCGGCGCGATCGTCGAGCACGAGTGCGAGATCGGTGAGAACGCGCACGTCGCCGGCGGGGCGGTGCTCGGCGGCGCGGCGAGCGTGGGGGCCGACACGATCGTCGGGCTCGGGGCGCGCGTGCTGCCGGGCGTGCGGGTTGGCTCAGGCTGCGTCGTCGGCGCGGGGGCCGTTGTGGTGCGCGATGTGCCGGACGGCAAGACGGTCAAGGGCGTGCCGGCGGGGTGAGCGAGGAAAGCAGGTGTGCAGCGTGGATCCGATTCATGACCGTAGCTCAGCTTGGACGAGAGTCAGATGAACACCAATCTCGACTATCTATTCCGCGTCGAGTCCCCATGGACCTACGTTGGATTCGGGGAGGCCGAACGGGAGAAGTGGACTCCGTCCAGTTTCTACTCACATGAAGGAGTAGACGTATGCGTTCGCCATTTGCGTGGACGGAAGATGCGAACGGTCACCGGGCTGATGAACGAGTTCGGGGCCTCGCTCCAGTTCTTTGAGGGGTTTGGCGAGAACTGGCATGCGTTGCTCGAATGCCTGGAGTACCTTGACGAATGGCTGCCCGCCGAGGCTTACGTCCTGGTGATTGAAGGGGCAGAAGAACTGCTGCGTGACGAGCAATCTGGGCAGACGATCGCGTTGCTCAAGACCCTGCACGACGCGGGTGAGTGGTGGTCCAAGCCGATCACGGACAACGATCGATTCAACCGGAATGCGATTCCATTCCATGTGTTGCTGAATGTCGCGGAGGGCCATCGCACGGCGGTAGAACAACTGATCGGCATTGCCGCTGAGGCTAACGTACCGATTCGCACGTAGACGGGTGCCCTGCTCACGTCTTTGTTGAGCAGGGCTCCCTGTCCTACCGGCCCTTCATTGCGTGGTCTCGAATCGGGAGGATGGGTAGAGGGAGGAGCGTGGCCAACGAAGACGTGGCCACGGCACCCATCACACGGGCAGACAAGCTGCCCGTGGCACCCGAGTGACACGGGTGGTCTCAGAACCGAACGGCCGCACGCCATGCTTCGCGGGCGGCCTCGCGGTCGAACGGGTGCCAGCCGGGTGCCATGCTACACGCGCCTCGCGTGAAGCATGAGTCTCTCATCGTGGTTCAGCCTGCGGCTGTACCACGGCACCCAGGCCTTGGAAGGCGGAGCGCCGCGGCTGGGTTGGATGCATTCGCAGCCTGGATGTCTTCCGAGACCCGGTCTGTTCGATCTTGCGTTGCCGGATGAGACGGGCGACGGGCGCGTGGACGCTGCTGCGGGTGACGCCGCAGCGACGGGCCAACTCCGACTTGCTCAGCCCCTGCGGCTCGGACCGGATGAACCGCAGCGCGGACTTCTCGACGTCGCCGTGGCTCGTCACGCTCTCGAACCACTCCGGGTTGCGGGCGAGCACCACGGCCTCGTCTTCCAGGGCGTCGTACCGCGCCGTCACGTCGCCGACGAGCACCCCCCAGCGCGTGGACACCGCGTCGGCGTGCCTGCGGAGCGTCTCGACGTACTCCGGCATCCGCTCCGAGCCTTCGTACAGCGGGAACGGGCGCTCGATCCGGACGGTCGGGTGCAGCGTGTTGCACGCCTCGCGGTACCGGGCGCGCCCGGCGAAGCGGTCCGAGGTCTCGAGCATGCAGCCGAGGATGGCGAGTTCCTTGTGCGAGCAACGCTGCCGTGCGGTCCAGAGCAGGTACCGCCATGGAACGACGTCGCCGAACCGGGCCAGCCACGTCGCGCCGGCCTCGAACAGATCGGGTTCGGTGCGCGCAAGCTTGACGCTGTCGATCAGCAGCTCGACGACGTCGATAGGGGCGTCCCATTGCGGCGCGGAGTAGGCGTAGCCGGCGCGCCGCCAGCGTTGTTTGAGGCGGTCGTATTGTGTTTCAGTCTTCATGGCTTTGGGCTCGCGGGCTCTTCCGCATGTCGAGCAACCGGGCCTTGGCGATGTCGATCGTCTGCGCCTCGCCGGGGAATCGCTCTTTCAACGTCGCGACGAAGCCGCCCACCCAGTCCAGCTCTTGTGCGCGTGGTCTGAGAGACTCGAGGTCTCTCATGTCGCGATCCCGGGTCGCCAGCATCTTCATCGCGATCAGGTCGAGGCGGCTGATGCACCGCACGTCCAGCGGCCCGAACCGCCCGACCCGCTCCCAGCGGTCCCGGTAGTCCGGGGGCAGCTTCCAACCCGACGTGAGCGAGCACTCGCTGTTGAACCAGTCGGTGGGCAGCCCGTGTGCTTTCGCGATGTCCTGTGCGCAGCCCTCGATCGGGCCCGAGCGCGAGAAGCCGTCGGGCCAGGCGACGACGTCGCAGTCCGCGGTGTTGGTCCGGATCTCTCCGATCAGGATGCCCGCGGCCCGCCCGGCCAGCACCACGACGGTGGCGCTCGCGCCCGCGAGCCCCGGGTGTCGCCCGAGCGCCTCGAGTGCCTGGATGATCGTCTCACGGGTGTCGAACATGGGCTTCAACTCGGCGTATCGTATTGTATTACACTACGTATATATACCAAATAAATCACATTGATGTTCCAGAATCAGGTGAAAACGGCAAGATCCTGCACACCACCCGAACACAATGCGGTCAATAGGGGCACGTGAGGCGGGCTTGGGGCGGTACCTGAGCGCGGCCCTTTGAGGACGCGGGCGACGACGCCCGGGCGTTCCCTGTCCGGCGGAACCGCTTCAGTCTTCCCCGAACCCCGACTCGATGAGTTTCTTGAGCTCTTTGCACGCCTTCTCGGCGTCCTCGCCGTCGGCGGTGATGGCGAGCTTCGTGCCCTTGGTGGCGGCGAGCATCATGACCTGCATGATGCTCTTGGCGTCCACCTCGTCGGAGTTGTTCTTGACGGTGATGCTGCTCTTGTAGCCGGAGGCGGCGTCCACGAAGGCCATCGCCGGGCGGGCGTGGAGCCCGAGCCGGTTGACGACGGTGGCGGTTGTGGAGCAGGTGGGCAATGCCGTCTCCGGGCGCCGCCGCGCCACGGGGCCGACGGCGGGTGCTCAGGCGAGCTGCTGGTTGTCGGCCTCGTCAAGCAGTGTGGTGACGTCCTCGACGGTGGTGGCCTGGCGGAGGAAGCGTCGGAAGGTCTCTTTGGAGAGGTTCTTGAAGATGACCTCCATCGCCTGGAGGTGCTCCTCGGGCTTGTCTTCGGGGCTGAGGAGCAGGAAGACCGAGTAGACGGGCTGCTTGTCGAGCGACTCGAACTCGACGCCCTGCTGCGAGAGCCCGACGGCGGCCGCCATCCTGGTGACCGAGGGGTGCTTGACGTGTGGGACGGCCACGCCGCGCCCGAACCCGGTCGATCCCTTCTTCTCGCGTTCGAGGATGGCGGCGACGAGGTCGTCGCGGACGGAGGGGTCGGCGGCGCCGCCGGCGACGAGGGCGTCCACCAACTCGCGGACGACCGCGTCGCGCTCGGTGGAGGTCAGGGCCGGGACGATGGCGTCGGGAACGATGATGTCGCTGAGTTTCATCTCTTGTTCGTCCTCAGCTTCTCCTTGTGGTCGGTCAGCTGGCGGGCGAGCTTCTGCTCGCACTGGTCGATCGCCTGGTAGAGGTCGTCCCCTTTGGCGTGGGCAATGAAGTCGTCGTGGTGCTCGACGTCCACGACGAACTCGACGTCGAACTCTCTGCGCTGGTGCTTCTCGTCAACGGTGATGGTGACCGTGACCTGCTGGATGTGGTCGTAGTAGGTGCGGAGCTTCTCGCCCTTGGCCTCGGCACGCTCGCGGATGGTGTCGGAGATCTCGAGGTTTTTGCCCACGACGTCGATACGCATTGTCCGGTGCACCTCCTGGCCGGCGTTCCTGGCCGGCACAGAGTCTATTCGGGCCGCTCGGGCCCCGCGTCGGTGTCGGCGACGGCCGGGCGCGGATCGCCCCAGACCTCGCGTTCGGGCACGAGCACCCCGCCGGTGATGAAGAACCGTACCGCCTCGTCCACCTGGATCGGCAGGTCGATCGCCTCGTCGCGGCGGACGGTGATGGTGAAGCCGGTGAACGGCGTCGGGGTCGAGGGTATGAAGACGCTGAGGATATCGGCCCCGGTGGCGTCGCGGATGGTGCGCAGCGACTCGCCGGTCACCAGCCCGACGGTCCAGATGCCCCTGCGCGGGTACTCGACGACGACGACGCGGTTGAAGGCGATGGGGCGGTCGCCGAGGACGAGCTCGGTGACCTGCTTGACGTGGGGGTAGACCTGCTTGAAGCCGGGCATGCGGCTGAACAGGCGTTCGACGCGCGCATAGAGGCGGCGCCCGAAGAACCCGCCGAGCAGCAGCCCGGCGAAGTAGATGAGGACGATGGCGATGATCAGCCCGGTCGCCTCGAGCACGAAGTACTGGTTCCAGACCTCCTTGAACTTCTCGCGCCGGAGGACGACGGTGATGTGCTCGGCGGGCATGTCGCGGGCGCCGCGGATATCGGTCCGCGAACGGAAGTCGGCGACCTCCTCGTCGGAGACGCGGAAGAACTCGGGGAGGTGCTCGTCGGCCACGACGCGCGGGATGACCTCGACCAGCGCGGCGCGGACGCCGCGGTTGATCGGTCGCCCGACATTGTTGTAGAGGAAGACGACGAGGTAGAAGAGGATCCAGAGGGTGAGGACCGAGGGCAGGACGATCGCCAGCCCGCGCCCGAAGAACTGCTTGAAGTCGCCGATGAACGTCTTTGGCCGGTCTTTGGTCATCGGTGCCGGGCTGATGGTACTCGTTGGCGCGTGAGAAAGGGGACGCCGGGCGGGCGTCCCCGAGAATGGGCCTGGCTGGATTCGAACCAGCGACCTCACCCTTATCAGGGGTGCGCTCTAACCAGCTGAGCTACAAGCCCTTGTCGCACGGACCGTTCCGCGCCCGGGCCGCAAGTATACCGCTCGGGCCACCCCGGGTCAGCGGGAGGGCAGCGAGAGGCGCAGCGCCGCGCCGGGCTCGGCGCGCCGGACGACGTCGAGATCGCCCCCGAGCTGACGCGCCAGCCCCCGCGACAGCGCCAGCCCGAGCCCCAGCCCGGGGTTGGGGCCGGCCCGGTCGCGTCGCCCGCGCCGGAACGCCTTGAACACCCGACGTCGCTCGGGCGCGGGGATGCCCGGCCCGTGGTCGCGGACCGTCAGCTCCAGCCGCTCGGAGCGCCGTTCTGCCGAGAGGTGGATGCGCCGGTCGTCGGCCTCGGACGCGTACTTGCACGCGTTCTCCACCAGGTTCAGCAGGATCCGCTCGACCGCGTCCGGCGGGGCCGGCAGCGCGAGCCCCAGCGGGGCGGTGCGCTCGACGACCAGCTCGAAGTCGGCGGCCTCGGCCCGCGTCCGCAACGCCGGCTCGATGCGGTCGAGCAGAGCGTCGGCGTCGATCGGCTCGGCGTGGAGACGCGGGGCGCGCCCGAGACGCGCGTAGTCCAGCACGTTCTCGACGATCCGGGCCAGGCGGGCCGACTCGTCGCGTAGTGTCTCGAGGTAGCCGCGGCGTTTGTCCTCGTCGCGCACCATCCCGTCGGCGAGCATCTGCGAGTAGAGGCGGAAGGTCGTGAGCGGGGTGCGCAGCTCGTGCGTCACCGCTGTGACGAACCGCCCGCGCCGCTCGCCCTGTGCGATCGAGGCGCGGAGCACCAGCGCGATCGCGACGGTCGCGGCGACCACTGCGGCGGCGGTCAGCGCGAGGGTGAGACGTGCCGGGGTGCCGAGGAACCCGCTGGCGGTCGCCAGGCTCGGGCCGGGGTCGAGACGCACCGGGATCGTCGCGAGCATCGTCGCGCCCGAGCCGGGCGCGGGCGACCTGACCGGGTCGAGCGTCGCGTCGGGGAGCAGGTCGGCGACGTTGTCGAGCAGGCGCAGGCGCAGCTCGGGCCAGTTGAGCCAGATGCCCTGCTCGTAGGTCTCGCCGTCGATGGTGACGCGGCGGAGCAGGAGCAGCTGGGGTTGTCCGTCCGGGTCGTCGCGCCACTCGGGCGCGAAGCGGGTGACCTCAACGGCGGGCGAGACGCTGACGGCGGTTGCGCCCCCGGTCACACCGACGCCGCGGGAGGGGGCCTGGGGCCCAGCCGCCAATCCCGCCTCGCCCTCGCGCAGGGCGCCCAACTCCTGCGCCTCGGCGCCCTCGTCGGCACGGGTCGATACCTCGTTCTCCGCGGCGGCATCGGCCAGCGCGAGGCGATCGGCGTCGTCCGACTCGGCGAGCGGGACCGCCTGCTTCGCGATGCGCCGCTGGGCCTGCTCGGCGACGAGGAGGCGCGCCTGGAACTCGGCGTCGATCTTCTCTTTCTCGCCGGGCGCCTCCTCTGTGGGCGCGGCGATCGGCTCTCCGAGCCGCGTCTCACTTCGTTTGGCGGGCGTGCCGAGGATGGTGCGCAGCTCGGCGAACCGGTCCGTGGCGAGCTGCTCTCTCGCCCATCCGGCGCTGATCCGTCCGAGCACCGCCGGGTCGTTGGGCACCTGCGGGCTGGTGATCCCGCCGTTCGGATCGATCTGGAAGTTGAGGTTGACCAGTTCGTCGGTGAGCGCGCCCTCGAGCAGCGGCGAGACCTGGACCGGCTCCCCCGGCTTCGGCTCGCCGAACATCTTCTCGTACGGACGCGAGACGGGGTAGGAGGCCTTGTACTGGAAGTAGGGTCGGGCGGCCTCGGCGGCGATGATCGGCGTCACGGTCGAGTCCATCCGCCACAGGGCGCGCCGGACGACCTGCTCGCGCTGCCAGCTCCGTTCGAGCGCCAGCATCCGCCACCCCGCCCACGCCAGCACCTCGACCACGAGCGCCGCGCTGACGCCGAACACAAGCCACGTCAGCCAGGTGCGGCTCCTCATGCGTCGTCCCCGGCTGCCAGCGCGTAGCCCCTGCCGCGTACGGTGCGGATGACGGCGTTGTGGTCGTCGTCGAGCAGGGCGCGTGCGCGGGCGACGGCCATATCAACGGTACGGGTCTGCACGCCGCGCGGGTCGAGCGACCAGACGCGCCGGAGCAGTTCCTCGCGAGAGACGGCCCGCCCGCGGTTGGCGGCCAGGTACGCGAGCAGGTTCGCTTCGGTCTCGGGCATGGGACGGCGTTCGCCGCTGACCACCGCCTCGCGGCGCTCGAAGTCGATCTCACGCCCGAGGACGCGCAGGCGCTGCACCGGCTGCGGGCGCTCGGCCGAGCGGCGCAGCACCGCCTCGACCCGCGCGATCAGCTCGGTGGCGCTGAAGGGCTTGACGACGTAATCGTCGGCACCGGCGCGCAGCCCGCCGACACGGTCGCCCTCCTCACCCTTGGCGGTCAGGAAGATCACCGGCAGCGAGGGCTTCACCTTGCGCAGCTCGGTGAGCACGCTCACGCCGTCGCGTTTGGGCATGAGAATGTCGAGGAGGACGAGGTCGAGCTCGGCGTTGGTGGCGGTGTCGAGCCCCACCTCGCCATCGGGGGCCTCGAGGACCGCGTACCCGGCGAAGTCGAGGGCGTCGCACACGCCGCGCCGGATCGCCTCGTCGTCTTCGACCACCAGGATTCGGGCGAGGGTCATGAGAGTCTCCATCGACACGATGGGCCCGGGCGCTTGCCGATGCGCCCGGGCCCGGAGGTACGGATCGGGTCATCGGCCCCTACGAGCCGGGGCCCCGGACCAGGACGCGCCGCCCCTGCACGAGCAGTTCGACGTCGCCGCGGACGGCGAGCAACGCCTGCCGCCCCTCGCTGGCGAGCTGGCGGGCAAGCTCGAAGTAGCGGTCGGTGCCGAACTCGATCTCCTCGTCGGGCTCGGCGTCGTTGTCGGCCAGGCGTGAATCGATCCACCGCCCGGCGCGATTGAAGACCGCGCCCTGGGCGATCTGCTGGACGTTGCGGAGCCGTCCCTCGGCCTGCATCTCGTCGTTGAAGAAGTAGTCGTTGTTGGCGATCCCGCCGGCCTTGCCCTTCTCCATCTCGTTGAGGCTCAGGTCCTGGCGGACCGCGCCGCGCCCGACACGGACGCCCGCGGCCTCTCGGCGCAGAGCCGCGTCCGCCGGCGCCCTCGCCGCCGGAGTCCCCGCGCTCAGTTGCCGCCGGGAGACGAAGTCCGGCTCGGTCGCCAGGAACGCCGTGTACTCGGTCAGGATCCCGTACTTGACCGACAGGCGGACGATCTCGTCCACGAGTTCGCTGTCGGCGTCGGAGCCGCCGGCGCTGCGAATCTCGCGGATCAGCGACGCGATCTTGCGTCCGGCCCACATCCGGGCGACGTGCGAGTTGCGCAGCGACGCCTTGGAAAGATCGAAGGTGTAGTCGAACGCTCTGTGCTTGCCGAGGTACTCGCCCTCGAGGACGAGGTTGAGCGTGCCTTCCTCGGTGTAGCGTCCGAGGACGACGAGCTGGTCGCCCTCGAACACGTCGGGCAGCGCGGAGGGCAGCACGTCGCGGATGAGCCCGCGCACGGGCTCACCGTCGTCGCCGCGCGCGGTGAGCGTTGGTGCTGCGAGCACGGGCCCGCTGAGGCGACGGAAGACCTGCCCGACCTTGACCTCGACGTCCTCCTCGGGCTTGACGAAGGTGGCCGTGCCGCGCGTGCCCTGCGCGACCTCGACCAGCAGCGGGGAGTTGACGTCGTACCCAACGCCGAAGGTGAAGACGCGCCGGTGCGCGGTGTTCTGCTTCGCGAGGGCGTTGAGGATGGTCGGTTCGTCACGCGGGCCGATCGTCGGCAGCCCGTCGGTCAGGAACAGGACCATGGGCAGGAAGTCGTCGGCGGTGTTCTGGCGGGCGGCCTCGACCAGCGCGTCGTGGATGTTGGTCCCGCCGTTGGCCGTGATGGCAGCCAGGTATTTCTCGGCCTGCGCCGTTGTTTCGGCGTCCTTGGCGACCGGCTCGTCGGCGAAGCTCTCGATCGTGTCCGAGTAGTCGATGATGTTGAAGCGTTCGCCATCCTTGAGCCCGGCGAGCACCTGGAGGGCGGCCTCGCGGGCCTGCTCGATCTTCTCGCCGCGCATCGACCCCGAGCGGTCGAGCACGAGGACGACCTCGCGCTTGACGACGCTGTGCTCGTCGGGCGTCGGGACACCTGCGAGGAAGAGGAAGTACCCGCCACCGTCGTCGGTGTCGGGGCAGGCGACGAGCGTCGCGTTGACCCCGTCGCGGTCTTCGAGGACGAGCGAGAGGTGGAACGAGCCCGGCGCGTCGGCGCCCTTGACCCGGTAGCACGTCTCCGGGCAGTCCGTTTTCTCGAGCTCGTGCGTGGGGCTGTAGACCGTGGCGATGGGTTCGGTCGAGCGGATCTTCAGGTTGATCGTCCACTCGGGACCCTCGACGGCGCTGCGCGGCAGCTCGTAGTCGAGGCGCCCGGCGTCGTAGCCGAGCACCTGCTCGTAAACGATGCGGGCGGTCTGTGTGCCGTTCGCCGGCACCGGGAAGACGCTCGAACGGATCAGCCCGTACCCCTCGAACTCGAGCAGCCCGGGGTCGCGCATCCTCCTGACAATGTCCTCGTAGATGCGCCGCGCCTCGTCGCGCGGCATGATCTTCGCTTCGCCGGCCTCGCCCATCCCCTCGAGCGCGAACGACCGCACCACCGCGCCGTCCGGCACGGGCAGCACGACTTGGGCCTCCCGAATCGAGCCGGTCGAGTTGCTCAGGTCGATGCGCACGGTCGTGGTCGCAACGCGGTCGGCGATCTCGACATCGACGTTAACCGCGCTGAGCGTGACCGGGGTGACGCTCGGCGGCGCGATCACTCGGCGCTGCGGCACGATGATCTGCACCTCGGGGTGTTCGATCACCTGGGCCCGGGCGAACGGCGCGAGGGCAAGAACACCCATCGCGAGCGAGAGGACGATTCCACGGCGGCGGGTCATGACTGACCTCCTTCCCCCTGTGTGTACCCTCGGGAGCCCTGAGGTGCCGTCACCGCTTTGTAACGCGGGGTCTTCAGTCGGACGGTAGTTCACGGATCAGCTTGCCGGGCAGCAGCAGCCCGAGCAGCCCGGCAAAGACGAGGATGCACCCAAGCCCGAGGAACGCCCCGTCGAGCCCGACGCCCTCGCGGGCGATGAGCACCTCCATGATCCACGGGCCGACGGGGGCGAAGACCCACGCGCCGCCCATCATCATCCCGCTGGCGAGACTGGTGCGGTGGGGGAGCAGGCGTTGGGCCAGGGCGATGGTGACCGGCACCATGCTGCCGATGCCGACGCCGGCGCACATCGCCAGCGCGAGCCCGACCCAGCGTTCGGCGCCCGGCGCGGCGTGGGCGGCGTAGGGGAGTGACACCGCCGCGATCGCCCCGAACCACGGCGCGAGCACCAGCGCGGGCTTGGCGAGGCGCATCGGCAGGAATGTCCCCGCCAGGAGCCCGACCACCCCCATCCCCAACTGCTTGAACGCCTGGAGCAGCCCGTTGAGCGTCGAGGCCTCGGCGCCCGCCTGTTGGGTGAGCACCTCCAGGCTCGCCGTGTCCTGTGTCACCATCTTGCTCCACTGGATCAGCAGGAAGGCGAGCGAGAGGTCGGCGGTGAAGCGCACGATGTTGCCGATGTAGAGCAGCCCGGTCGCGGCCCAGCGGGCCGAGCGCTCGCGCGGGGGCAGTGTGGCGTGCTTCTCGTGCGCGTCGTGGTGCCGGTGCCCGACCGAGCGGATTGCACGCATCAGGACAAGGGCGACGAGCACCGCGGGGATGACCAACCATGCCAGTGCACGCAACCCCGCGCCGTAGTCGGGCGTCTCGGACCCGCCGGCGATTCGCGCCGCGGCCTCGACGTACACCGGGCTGAACACGTTACCCGCCATCCCGCCGAGCATCCCGGCGAGGAAGAACGCGGCGACGACGAACGAGCGCTTGGTACCGCCGAGATGCCCCGCCGCCGCGGCGCTCGGCGGGTGGAATGCGCCGATGCCCATCGTCCCGGTTGCCATCAGCACCGCGAGTTGCCAGAAGTGATCGACCCACCCGAACAGCCCGACGCAGATCGCGGCCAGCGCCAGCCCGGCCGAACCGAACAGCCGCGTATCGAACCGATCGCTCGCCCACGCGACGACGGGCTGGACAGCGCCCGAGCAGATCGCCCCGATGCCGATCAGCTGCGCCTCCTGTTTGATGCTCAGATCAAGGCGCGAGGTCAGCAGCGGCATCAGCGCGATCGGGACGAAGCTGAAGAAATCCACGACCGAGTGGCTGACGATCGTCGCGCCGATGCGGACGGCGGGGCGGGCGGGTTTGACGGGGTAAGCGTCCAAGACGGGCAGAGGATAGGTATCGCCCCCGGCGGGCGCGCGATCAATGGGCAATCGCGCCGGCCGGCTGCCCGCCCTTGCGCGGGTCGGAGGCGGCCTCCCACCCGCGCCCGTCGCGGGAGCGCCGGATGAGCTGGCACTCGCCGACCGTCGGACGCTGGCGCAGCTCGTGCCCGCGCGCGTGCAGCGCGAGCAGCACGTCGGCGTCGTAGGCGGGCTCGTAGTAGACCGCGTCGGGGAGCCACTGGTGGTGCAGACGCGGCACGCTCACCGCCTCGACCGCACCCATGTCGGCTTCGAGCACGTCGAGCAGCACCTGGAGCGTTCCGGTGATGATGCGTGGGCCGCCCGACGCGCCCGCGAGGGCAAGAACTTCGCCGTCGTCGTCGAGCACAATCGTCGGCGACATGCTCGAGAGGGGGCGTTTGCCCGGCTCAGGCAGGTTGCGTTCCGACTGGACGAGCCCGAAGGCGTTGGGCTCGCCGGGCCGGGTCGTGAAGTCGTCCATCTCGTCGTTGAGCGCAAACCCGAGCGTGGGTGGGCAGACGAGCGAGCCAAACCGGAGGTTGATCGTCTCGGTGCAGGCGACCGCGCCGCCGAAGCGGTCCACAACGCAGAAGTGGCTCGTTCCGGAATCCTCGATCGGTGCGACCGGCTCGTCGGGCGCGTAGCGCTCGGGAGGGAAGGTGCGGTCGGGGTTGATCATCGCGGCGCGGTGCGCGAGGTAGGCGGGGTCGAGCAACGCCGCGACCGGCACCGCGACGAACGCCGGGTCGCCGAGCCAGCGGGCGCGGTCAGCGAAGGCGTGCTTGAGCGACTCGACGAGGATGTGCGCGCGCTCACCGGGCGTGAACGGGTCGAGGCGCTCGCTCGCGAGTTCGCGGATCGTCAGCGCCTGGGCCATGGTGATCCCGCCGCTCGATGGCGGGGGCATCGCCAGGAACGTGCGCCCGTCGATCTCGAAGCGCAGCGGCTCGACCTCGACCGGTTCGTAGTTCGCCAGATCGTCGAGCGAGAGGTCGCCGCCGTCGGCGCGCACCGCATCGATGATCGCCTCGGCGGTCTCGCCGGCGTAGAACCCGTCGCGTCCGAACTCGGCGATGCGTCGGAGCACCTCCGCCTGCTCGGGGTTGGTCGCGAGATCGCCTTCGTGCACGCCGTGAAGGAAACGCTGGGCGAGCGGAGCGAAGCGCGATTCCCACCCGTGCTTGTGCAGGCGTTCGGAGACCGCCTCGACCGCGCCCATCCGGTGCTCGTCGATCGTGTACCCGTGCTCGGCCAGGCGGATCGCCGGCGCGAGGACGGTCGCGCGGTCGAGCGTGCCGTAGCGGTCGAGCGCCGTGAGCAACCCGGCGACAGTGCCGGGAACGGCGACGGCGCGCCCGCCAAACTGCGAGGTGAGCGGGTCGTCGAGTTTCTCGTAGTAGTCTGACCCGACGGCGCCCGGGGCGGTCTCGCGGTAGTTGATCGCGGTCGAGACTGTGCCGTGCGTCGGGTCATCGGGCAGATAGATCACCATAAAGCCGCCCCCTCCGATGCCGCATGAGTAGGGGCGGACGACCGAGAGGGCGAAGCTGGTGGCGACCGCCGCGTCCACCGCGTTGCCACCCTGCGCGAGGATCTCGGCGCCGGCGCGCGAGGCGTCGGGGTGGTCGGCGGCGACAACCTGGGTGTAGACGGGTGTGTCGAGGGCGGGGCGCGATGCGCACCCGACCAGCGTCAGCACAGCGAAGAGCGCGAGCAGTCGTTTCATGCTCCGGACTCCTTCGGTGGGTCGAGGTCGAGGCGCCGGCGTGCGACGACCCAGTCCTCGGGGCGCAGCGTCGGCAGCGCGGCGGGCTCTCCGCCGCGGAACACCCCGCGCAGCATCCGTGTCACTGCCAGCAAGACCTGCCTGAGGGCGAGCACGGCGCGCTTCGCCGCCGGCTGGTGCACCTCCGCCCCGTGGATCCACACGCGGTACCCGAGCAGGTGGAAGACCTCGCGCTTGAGCACCACGGCGATCTCGGGGGCGACGAACAGGCGGGCGGGATCGCCGGGATCGCGCCGCACGCCGGGTAGCACGCGCGGGAGCAGCGCGTGGATCCAGCGTCTCCGCCGCAACCACGCGCTGGCGCCCAGCCAGCCCCGCCCTACGCGCCGGATGACGAAGAACCCGTCGTCTCCGGGGCGGCGTTCGCTCTGGCGGTTGGGCAGAAAGAGCATGCCGGTGATCGGGGTGACGACGGGGCGCCCGTGTTCGTGCGCGACGACGCTTCGCCCGCCCCACACGCGGGTGGTCGCGTCGAATCCATCCGCCATCGTGAAACTCGCGTCGGTGATCGACTCGCGGTACCGGATGTCGTAGAAGCGTCCCCGCCTGTGCCCGGCGGCGCCCGCGAGGCGGTACCAGTGGCGTTGCTCGTCGAGCGCGCCGGGAGGGACGACGCCCCCC
>Ga0055449_10000055_pt1 | contig 26446 bp, 23 predicted proteins | sample China_Galinas_PW_2_FD_57739 | JGI IMG/M metagenome (GOLD analysis project Ga0055449, IMG submission 57739) | Wetland microbial communities from San Francisco Bay, California, USA, that impact long-term carbon sequestration - China_Galinas_PWB_D1 | ecosystem: Environmental > Aquatic > Marine >... | reverse complement strand
GCGGGTTTTCGATGCCGAAAACGGCGATTTCGGCCATTGCATCCTAGCGTTGTAGTACTAAGGGACGGGGTGATTGCATCGACCCATGGTTCGGAGTGCCGCAGGCACGGAACAACACGGCGTCGAGGTCATGGTTGCTATGGCGTCCAAGTGAACCTGCAAACGACATACGCCACAATCCAGGCGAAAAGAAGCGCAAGCGGGCGAAGTCGCCAGTCACACCGGGGATACGGAAGACACATGCCCAGCACGATCACAAGGACCGACGTCGATACAAGCCCCCGAAGTGTGTACGGATTCACGGGCTCCGAGGGCTGTGCGAATAAGAGATCCCCTAAAAGAAAGAAGCCCAAGATCAATACTACGCCCCAGCGAAAGCACAGCAAAATCGGGTCGCGTGTCCACGCGGGGCCAGAAGGTTCGCCATTCTTGTTCAAGTTCCCCGTGCTCATGGTCTCCTTCTGTCTGCGCTAGGATCGATCCGGTGGCATCGATGCGATTCTGATGCACGCGCTAGACAACGAATCATGGAAATACCACCCGGGCGTGAATTCACACGGCGGGCGGCATGGCCTACGCTTGCGTGGCCATGCTTCACCAATCGAAGTCGAACAAGCATAAGACGCCGCTCTGCTCGCGACAACGCTTCGGCACGCTCAACCGTCGCGGATCGTCAGCCAAGTAGGCCGAATAGCGATCACGCCTGAAGCCCGAGCGCCGCACGCACCGCAACCGGCGTCACACATCCTTCAACTGATGCCCCATCTTGGCCTTCTTCGTGGCCAGGTAATAGGCGTTGTGCTCGTTCGGCGGGATTTCGATGGGAAGCTGCTCGACCACGTCGAGGCCATAAACCGCGAGCCGGTTCACCTTCTTGGGGTTGTTGGTCAGCACCTGGAGCCGGCGAAGGCCCAGATCGCGGAGGATGTGCGCCCCCACGCCGTAGTCGCGCCGATCCACCGGCAGGCCGAGCTTCTCGTTGGCCTCGACCGTATCGAGGCCCTGGTCCTGAAGCTGATACGCCTTGAGCTTGTTGATCAGCCCGATGCCGCGGCCCTCCTGCCGGAGGTAGATCACCGCGCCTTTGCCGGCCTGCTGCACCAACTCCATCGCCTTGTCGAGCTGCGGGCCGCAGTCGCAACGCAACGAGTGAAACACGTGCCCGGTCATGCACTCCGACTCGACGCGCACCAGCACCGGCTCGTCGTGCAGCACCGGCCGGCCCTCGGTGTCGAGATCGCCCACCCCGCCGCAACAAATCGCCAGGTGCGGCTCGATGTCCACCGGCGAGTGGTACTCGATCAGCGTGAACTCGCCGAACTTGGTCGGCAGCCTCGTGGTGACACCGCGCGTCACAAACGTCTCGCGTTGCATGCGATATTCGATGATGTCGGCCACGGTGTAGATGTTCAAATCGTGCTTGGCCGCCAGCTCGGTAAGCTGCGGCAGGCGGGCCATCGTGCCGTCCTCGTTCATGATCTCGATGATCGCCGCTTGCGGCCGCAGCCCGGCCATCCGGCAGAGATCGACCGACCCCTCCGTCTGCCCCGCGCGCACCAGCACGCCGCCGTCGCGGGCCATGAGCGGGTTGACGTGCCCGGGGCGGGTCAGGTCGGTCGGCTTGCTGTCCGGGGCCGACGCCACCTCGATCGTCTTGGCCCGATCCGACGCGGAAACACCGGTGGTCACGCCGAACCGCGGATGCGCGTCGACGGTGACGGTAAACGCCGTCCCGAACTTCGTCGTGTTGTGCGCGGTCTGGAGCGAGAGGTTGAGCCGCTCGCAGTGCTCGCGCGTCATGGGCATGCACAGCACGCCGCGGCCGACCGTGAGCATGAAGTTGACCGCCTCAGGCGTGACGAACTGCGCCGCCATGACCAGATCGCCCTCGTTCTCCCGATCTTCGTCGTCCACGAGGATGATCAGCTTGCCCGCCCGCAAGTCCTCAAACGCCTGCTCGATCGGGGCGATGGGTGAATCGGTCATGATGCTTCGTGCTCCCGGGGGATTGGGTGTTTCTCGGCCGCAACGGAACGATTTCACTGGTATTGTAGTGGCAATTGGCGTGCCGTCCCAGGGCCCCGTGTGACGCCGCTGCGCGGGGCATGCCCGAGCGAACCACGCGAGGGAAGCAAAATCTCAGGGCGCAACGTGCGGGGCGCTGCTCGCAGCGGCCGCGGTCGACCCGGTGGTGTCGCCGCGAAGCGCTGCGTCTATAAAGCGCGCCACCTTTTCCGAAGACGTCGGCTGATCGAGCACGGCGTGACGCCCATCCGGCAGGACCACCACCAGCGCGGGAAGCTCCACCGGCCCCCAGGGCGAGATGAAGGTGTGCTCAAGCCGTGGGAACAGCATCTGGCGACACGGCACCATCCCGCCGGCCCGCACCCAGGCCTCCCGGGCATCGAGCAGGTCACTCAGCTTGCGCCAGTCTCCGGTCAGGCGCCGGGCGTAGGCGACGATCATCGGCCGATCCAACTGCACCGAGCGCGACTGCGCCACGCCCAGATCGTCGATCCACCGGTACCGACGCGACCGGGGAATCAGCGGGTTGACCGTCGGAATCGCCCCGGGCGGCTTGGCCCCGTCGATGAACGCCGCGATCGACTTGGCATTGAGCAGGCCGGTCAAGGCGTGAAACGTGCCGTCCGTGTGGACCAGGATCAGCGCCGGCGCCCGCTCGACGCCGAACTGGCCGGCATAGCGGCGATCCGGCTCTAGTTCCCGAGCCAGCGTCGCATGCACGTATCCGGAGAGCCGCTTGCTGATCTCGGGCGAACGAAGCGCGTCGTAGACCGGGTCCTTGGTCGGCTTGGCGCCGGCCTTGAAGTAGAGCGCCATCGGCCGCCGGGTTTGGTGAGCCTCCCGCTCGGCCTGCTCGTAGTTCGCGGCCCACCCATCCGACGCCCACGCCCGAACGCGCCGGAGGGAGTCCTGAGGCGCGCGACATCCCGCCGTCGTCAGACCCGACGCGATTACCATCAACGCCAACAAGGCGATTCGATTGTCAACTCGTGTGGGTGCGTGGCACATCGCGGCGCGTCTCGGATCAAGCATGCCCTGGGTGTTCAAGCAACGATCGCAAGACGGAAGTGTATCGATGCGACAACCGGCGGGCAAGCAACCACTCCACGCGGCCGGAAATGCATTCAGACGGCCGGCTTCGCTTCTTCCGGCACCGGGCGACGGCGTACACTGTTGCGCCCGGCGCGCTTCGCGGCGTACAGCGCGTCGTCCGCCATGCCCAGCAGATCCTCGGAACTGGACATCGTCGGGAGTCGCTCGGCCACGCCGAGACTGATGGTGACACCGAGCTTGGTGCCAGGGACCGGCACGCGCATCTCTTCGATGGTCTGTCGAAGACGCTCGGCCGCGACCGCCGCGCTCTCGACACCGCTGTTCGGAAGCAGGAGTAGAAACTCCTCGCCGCCGAAGCGCCCGAGCACTTCACCGCCGCGCACGGCCAGCAGCATCGACTGCGCCACCTCGCGCAGCACGACGTCACCGACCATGTGCCCGTGGGTGTCGTTGACCGACTTGAAATGGTCGACATCGATCACGGCGCAGGCCAGCGGCGTCTTGTGGCGCGTGGAAACCTGCCACGCCTCATCGAGCCGCATCAGGATGTGACGCCGGTTGGGCAGGCCGGTCAGCGCGTCGGTGACGGCCACGTAGCGCAGCTTTTCGTTGGCCGTCTCGAGCTGCGCGTTCGCCACGGAGAGGCGGGCGTTGGCGCTGCAGGCTTCGCGCGTTCGCTGCTCGATCTCGCGATAGAGCCGGCACATACGCAAGGCGGCCTCGAGTCGGGCGTCCAGCTCCCGCAGGTTGATGGGTTTGGCCAGAAACTCGTCCGCTCCGGCCGCGAACGCCTCCTCGATGCGATCCTCCGACGCCCCCGGCTCGCCGATCAGAATCACGTACGCGAACGCGACACCTTCGTGGCGCCTGATCGTGCGACACAGCTCCACGCCGGAAAGCCCTGGCATGGTCCAATCGGAGATGACGATACGAGAGCCCTCATTCAAGATCGACTTCAGCGCGTCCTTGCCGTTTTCAGCCGTGTGAACCTGGAAGCCGCGCGACGCCAGATGGTCCCGTAGCACCCTGAGATGCTCGTGCTCGTTGTCGACAACGAGAATGCTGGTGTTGCCTGCGCTGTGCACGGCGGCTTCCGTTTGGACGTGGTGTCCGCACGCCACGCAAACCGGACGCGTACGGTATCGCAATCCGGCCTTATCGGATGCGACTGAGTGATACCACCAGTACTATCGTACAATACGCAACCGCTCCCCAATCATCGCGCTAGGGACCACCCTGAGATATGTGACAGAATCTGACGCAATTACAGCCTGGCCCGATAAGCCGCGTGGATTCAGCCGCGCGACGGCGTGGGGCGCGTTAGAGAAATCGGTCGCGCCTGTAATCGCTCCATGAGGTCGGGTGTGATATAAGGTCCGGTATGAATGATCAACGTACAAAACTCGCGCATCTTCCGGTCAGCGTGCGGTCGCACCTGGAGGACTACGTAGCCCTGCTCCTGGAACTCGGGGGCGATCGGGTGGATTCCGTAACCCTGTTCGGACGCGTCCTGGACGCCTCCTTTGACGTCGAGACCCAGGCGATCCGCAACATCCTGGTCACGAACTCGGCGGACCTGGCCCTGCTTCGGCGCATCAGCGCGCAGGGCATCAAGCTCGGCGGGCTCGGCCTGACCGCCCCGCTCGTCATGACGCCGGAGTACATCGGTCGCTCGCTCGACACGTTTCCGCTCGAGCTGCTCGACATCCAGATGCGCCATGCCACCGTGCATGGCACTGACCGATTCGTCGGCCTCGAGTTCAACGAAGCTGATGTTCGCCTTCAGTGCGAGCGGGAGCTGAAGGTCGTGCTGATCGGCATGCGCCAAGGCCTGCTCGCATCGGCCGGCGACGAGCGCCGACTCCGCGGACTCGGGGCCGACGTCGGCGAGGGCCTCGTGCGCACGTTGCGCGGCATGCTCTGGCTCGGCGGCCAGCGCGACTACCTCACCACGCCGGCGCTGTTGGACGCGATGGAGAAAAAAGTCGGACGTGCGTTGCCCGGGCTTCGGGCCGCGCTCGATGCTCAGGAGCATGGCGGGTGGGACCAGTTCCAGTCGCTGTATGCCGACGTCGAGGCGTTGGGAGCGATGGCCGATGCAAGTTAGGCGCTTATCCCCAAGCATCGTGAGCCACGGGCCTCAACCCGCCCGGCGATGCGAGACTCCGGGAACGGGCGAGCGGACGACCACAGCACCACCGCGCGAATTCCCCCGGGGGATCGGCGCCAAGCGAAACCATTGGATTCTGATTCTGCTGCTCACCTTTGCTGCCGTCGCGCGCGGCGAGGTCACCATCGACAAGCCCGACGCCTTCGTCATGGACCGGGCCGGCGTCATGGATGCGCGAACCGTCCAGAAGCTCACCGGCTGGCTGGCCGAACTCAAACAGAAGACCTCGGCCGAGGTGATCGTACTCACCGTGCCGACGACCGACGGAGAGGACATTCAGGGCTTCTCCCTCCGCCACGCCGAGAAATGGAAACTCGGACAGAAAGGCAAGGACAACGGCGTGCTGATCGTCGTCGCGGTGCAGGACCGGAAGTACTTCATTCAAGTCGGTTACGGCCTGGAGGGCGTGCTGCCGGACTCGTGGGTCGGATCGCTCGGCCGCAAGATGTTCGTCCCGAGCTTTCGTCAGCGAGCCTTCGGCCGGGGTATCTATAACGGCACCGTGGCCATCGCGAATAGAATCGCCGACGAAGCGAATGTGACACTAAGCGGCGTTCCGAACATTCGCTATCGCCGGTCCAAAGCACCAGTCGGCGGGCTGGCGTGTGGCGGGATCATGCCGCTGTTCGTGTTGTTCATCATTATCTCGTCGATCTCGCGGCGGCGCCGCTACGGCTCACGGTGGGGGGGCGGCGGATTGCTCGAAGGGCTCTTCTGGGGCAGTGTGCTCAGCGGCGCATTTCGCGGAGGCCGCTCTGGTTGGGGCGGCGGCAGCGGATTCGGCGGCGGATTCGGGGGTGGTGGATTCGGCGGGTTCGGAGGCGGCGGCGGATTCGGTGGCGGGGGCGCCGGCGGCGGTTGGTAGCAGTGGTCCCGGCCCAAGCGCGGCCCTCAATCCCCTCTCTCCGTGGGAGAGGGTTAGGGTGAGGGCCGTGAGCCGATCGGCCGGTCGATCGACGATACAACGGGAGGCAACATGAAAAGCTTCGGAAAGATCATACTCATACTTCTTCTGGCATTTGTCGGCGCGGGCTTGCTCGTCGGCGGGTGCATTTATTCCGGCTACAACAAGGCCGTGAGCCTCGACGAGAGCGTCAAGCAGGCGTGGGCGCAGGTGGACAACCAGATGCAGCGCCGCTTCGACCTGGTTCCGAACCTGGTCGAGACGGTCAAGGGCGTGGCCGGGCAGGAACAGAAAATCTTTCTCGGCGTCGCCAACGCCCGCAAGGCGTACTTCAGCGCGAACTCCGTCGCCGACAAGGCGCAAGCGGCCGGCGGCTTCGAGCGGGCGCTGTCGCGGCTGCTCGTTTTGAAGGAAACGTATCCCGAGCTGAAGTCGAACGAGTCGTTCCTGAAGCTGCAGGACTCGCTCGAGGGCACGGAGAACCGCCTGGCCGTCGAGCGCAAGCGGTACAACGACGCCGTCGCCACGCTGAACAAGTTCACGCGGCAGTTGCTCGGGAGGTTCTACGCGAGCCTGGCCGGCGTTCAGAAGGCGGAGTACTTCAAAATCGACGAGGCCGCCAAGACCGCGCCGAAGGTGGACTTCAACACCGGCTAAGGCGGATCTCAATACCGGCTGACGTGCGCCGGTGATCGCCGAGAAGTCGTCACTCGATCAGAGCCGCGAGCGCGAGCGAGCGGGACGGATTCGATGTTGCCGGGTGCCCAGTTCTTGCCCGGGGCGCGGCGACCCGGTATGCCGTCAACGCCAATCACGGGCACGAGTGGGGGACGGTTGATCTTCGGACTTCGCGTTTGTCCCCCAACCTTGGTCGACGTGGCGCAATATGGAAACCGAACGTTGAACGCTCGACCAAGGATGGGGCACCCGCTCCCTTTTGGTCCGCACGGACAAGCCTATCGCTTGGTGACTTGGTGGTTCGCCTTTACGGCGCGTCAGAATCTAATACTTCTCCGACGTCGCCAGGTCGAACCCTTCGTGCTCGGGGTTGGGGGTATACTTCCTGTAGTCCGCCCGGCAGTTGTAGCACGTCGTCACCGTGCCGGTGAAGCAGTAGATCACCAGATCGACCAGCGCGGCCGCCGCCAGCACACCCCAGGCGACCAGCACCGACACCGTGAAGGAGTAGATCGCGACCAAGCCAAACACGACCACCACCGCCAGCCCGAGCTTCTGCGGAAAGTCCTTGCGGATGAAAAACTCCCGGCAGCCGCACACGGCGCATACATCGACCATGTTCTTCTCGCGGACCGAGTCGGTGATCGTCATTGGATGCTTCGTGTGACAGCGCGGGCACTCCATCGTCTCGCCGCATTCCTCCAGCGGCTCGAACTCGATGATCGCGACGCAGCCGTCGGTCGGACAATCGTATCGAATCTGCATCTCGAATCTATCCAAGCGCATCCTGAGCCGCGGGCGGAACCTGTCCGCCTCAGGCGGAGCCCGCGCGGTGCTTCATCGCTTTGGGGCGGCCCTGTCCCATCAAGAAGACCCCCCTCAATCCCCCCTGAGTACGGGGGGGAAGTGGATTGTCGACACCGGAGCGTGACGTTGGGGCCCTATGGTGCACACTGCTTCTCATCAAATCGGCCAGCCGTAATTCACGATCATGTATTGGTGCGCCAACTCGCCGACGTACGCAAACAACGAGCCGAAGTAGAGAATCCCCGTGGCGGACTGCGTCGCCCGCAGCCGAACGCAGTCGGCCACCATGTACGCAAACACGCCCACGCCGACGAGCCCCAACCCGACGCGCAAACTCAGCACGATCCACGCGCCGCCCAAGTGTGCGATCAAGCCGGCTTCCCCACTACCGAGGGCCAGCCACGCAACCAGCAAGCTCACGACCGCGAATCCGGCGCGCAATCCCACCGACCACAGCAGCATGCGGCTGAAGTGCCGAAGCGGGGCGATGGTCATCTTGGTGGCCGTCAGGTATGCGTGGCCGAGCAGCCACGCCACGGTGATGCTCCCGAGCAAGGCCGCGCCGAGAACTTGACTGATCACAAGCATCGAAACCTGCAAGCCACCCGGCTGCGCCCCCGGCAAGGGCTCCGCGAGATAGGCCGCGACGAGCCCGGCCGTCGCCCCGAGCCCGCAGACGACCCGAAACAGCCCGGGCACGCGCTTCGCCATCGGCGAAATCAACACGAGCGCGATCGACGCGACGCCGACCGCCACGCCGAGCATGAACGGCCAAGTCCCGACGATCGTGGCCTCGGCATCCGGCGCGAGAAAGGGCCAGACGGTTACGCCGCCGGCGATGGCAAAGGCAATCAGGCCGATGGTCTGGTAGAAGCGCCACGCGATCTGGTCGGGCCGTCCCGTGGCGACGATGCCCAGCATGCCGGCGGCAAGCGAATACAGAAACGCACTGACCATGGAACGAGCAGTCTACGCCCCCTCGGCCGGGGACGCAAAAACCGCTCAGGCTTCAATCACTCAGTGTGAGCTGACATTCGGCCTGAAAAATAGGGGTTTGCCCACGTGCGCCGTTGAACGCAACGGCCCAATCAACGCGACTACCAAGCCCATCTCACAGTCGGATTTTTCGTCCTTGCAAAAACGGGACAAATACACTAGCTTGAATACGATGAGAGGACCCGGTCGGCCAAAGAAACCGCCAGAGCAGCGTCGTAGCGAAAGCCTTGAGGTTCGACTGGATTTCCAGGAGAAGTCAGCATTTCGTGAGGCTGCGGCAATCGCCGGACTCGCACTCTCGGCATGGGTGCGGGAGCGCCTGCGCCGCGTGGCCGCTGAAGAACTGGCCGAGGCGGACTTGCCTGTTCCGTTTCGTCCACGGAACGGCAACAATTAGCATGATGAACCAAGATGGCCAATTCTGGCTTGACTTCGAGTCTCGGCCAACAATCGTCCTCACCCCCAACGAAATCTACCATGCCGACGATGCCGCATTGATCGACCGCATCAAGGAAGACCGGCGCATCGAGAAAAAACCGCCAAAGTTCTCACCGCGTCAACTTGGTGACTACATCTCGATGTGGGCCAACACGGCGCCCCACGGCGGAATCATAATCGTCGGCATCGAAAAAGACACCCATTTTGCGGGTATTGCTGGTCTCGGCGAGCAAGCAATCAACGAGCGAGAGAAGGCTGGAGCAAACTACTGCCCGGACGCCAGAATCGAAACGAAGCGCTTGGAGATTCGAAACGCTCGCCAGCAGCTTGATCACCTGTTGGTTATACGCGTCCATTACAAGCAAGACGCGGTCGTGAAGACAGTAAAGGGCGAGGCCTTCATTCGCCGCGGTGATTCAAAGTACCTCTTGTCCCCCGTGGAAGTAACTCAACTACAGATGGATAAAGGCGAGCTCAGTCTTGAGCAGCAGGTCGCACCACTGAGTTATCCAGAGGACTTCGACACGACCGCGATCCATCCGTTTTGTCAGAATGTGATCGCCGCGCGGCATTGGGAGCAGAAGAGCGACCTTGACGTGCTAGAGCTACTCCACTTGGGACGCCGGCGCGCAGGCGGCTTTACTCCGAACGTGGCCTGTGCACTTTTGTTCGCGAAGGATCCTCGGCTAATGATTCCCGGGTGTCGAATCCGCTTCTTTCGATTCGAAGGAGACAACGAGGGAAGCGGTGAGCGCTTCAGTCCTGTGCGCGACAGGTTCATTGATGGCACGATCCCTGTCATTATCGAAGAGTCCGCTCGCGAGCTTCGAACGCAACTACGAATGTTCTCCGCGCTCGGCAAGGACGGAAAGTTTTACACTACTCCTGAGTACCCAGATTTTGCCTGGTACGAGGCAATCGTAAATGCCTGTGCGCACAGATCCTACGGGAACGGAATGAAGAATATGAACATCTTTGTGAAGATGTTCGACGACCGTCTGGTTGTAGAGAGCCCTGGCCCGTTCCCACCGTTTGTGACCCCAGAGAATATCTACGAGACGCACCACCCGAGAAACCCGTACCTGATGGAAGCCATGTTCTATCTTAACTTTGTCAAGTGCGCACATGAAGGGACTCGGCGCATCCGAGATCTTATGAAGAAGAACAAATTGCCCGACCCCGAGTTTCGTCAAGAGGAGGTCGGGCACGCTGTCGTTCGCGTCACGCTGCGCAACAACATCAAGCAACGTAAGATGTGGATTGATGCAGACATTAGCAAGCTCATCGGTGAAGCGATTGCACGAGACCTGACCGAAGAAGAAAAACGAGTACTGAACTTCGTCGCTGAGCACAACGAGATCAGCGTGAGCCAAGTCCAGCGACTCACGCAACGCAGCTGGCCCGCGTCCCGCAAGCTGATTGCTGGACTTGAAGAAAAAGGCCTAATGTTGCGAGTCCGGAAAACTAAGGGCGACAAGCGTGATCCCGGCGTACGGTACGTACTTCGCGCCAGAAGCAATGGCTCGTAGCGACGATAGATACAGACCATCGCCAGTTGTCATTCGGTACTCGGACTGCCCAACGGCGTCTCTTCCCCGTGCTTACTGCGGCTTCCGGAACTTCTGGCCTCAGCGTAACCGGCGCTGGCCCTGAGAGCGTTGGACGCTTGTGATCTTGGCGTCGTCGCACCGGTAACGATCAGCTCGTAGTGCTCCAGGACGCGCTCCCACTGGTGGTACGTGGCGACGTAGCGCCGGCCGGCTTCGGCAAGCTGCGTGCCAAGTTCGTGGTTGCGGCACAGCTCAACGCCGGAGGCAATCATGGAAATGGGCTCATCCGCGACGATCAGATCGCGCCCCGGCTCAGCCGACAGCCCCGCGGCCGCCTTCGACGTCGCCAGCACCGGCACCCCCGCGGCCATCGCCTCGAGCACCTTGTTCTGCAAGCCGCGCGCGATGCGAAGCGGCGCCACGCTCACGTCGAACTGCCTCAGCTCGCGCCGCACGTCGTGAACCTCACCCACGACAACAACGCCGGGCACGGCCGCCAGCCGCCGGACACGCAACGCCGGCGATCGCCCGACGATGCGGAAGGTCGCCCTCGGCAGGGTGCGGTGAATCGCCGGCCAGCACGTTTCAACGAACCAGCAGACCGCGTCCACGTTGGGCAGATAGTCCATCACGCCCACAAAGCCGATGATCGGCTTGGCGGTTTCACCCGTTTGGCGGATGGTCGCGCCGGGCGCCGCAGCCGGCACGTCCACGCCGTTGGTCACGACGTGTACCTTGTGCCCGTAGAGCTTGCTCGATAGCGCCGCACGCTCCGCCTCGGAAATGAGAATCGACGCGTCAAACGAGCGAATCCAGCGGTGCTCGCGCTCGGCGAGCCGCCGCCCCTCGGATGCGTACAGCCATCGCTTCGGCCCGCTTGCGTACAGCGCATACTCTCCCCACTTCGCACTATCGAGGTCGCAAAGATCGAGTACGCGCCGACCGGCCGGCACAGACAGCGCGTAGGGCGCCATGCTCGAGGAAAACGCGGCGACGACGTCGAACGAAACGCTCCGCTCGAGTGCGCGGATCGCCCGCCACATCGCGGCCGATCGGTAATACCGCTCGGTGATCGTCTGCCCGGCAAGCCAGCCGAACAGGCCCCGTGCCGTCGCGATCGTTCGATGAAGGGGAATCGCCGCAACGCCGCGCACGTACTGCCGCAGCTCGTCGACGTAGCGGAGATCGGTCGTGTCGTCGACGAAGCAGGCGCACCAGACATCGTGCCGCTCGGAGAGATACTGGAGCTGGCGAAAGGCACGCAGCTTGTCGCCCTTGTTGGGGGGATACGGTATGCGATGAGCGAGGTAGAGAATCTTCATGACATTCATCCTGGAACATGGCGCGCGAGCCGTGCGCCGAGAAACTGCGTCAGTTTGAGTGGAAGCCGCGGCCAGAGACGGCGCGCGAGCCGAAACTTCGGGTTCGACGGCGAGAGATTGGGAGCGTCGCACCCCTCGGGCACGTAGCATTGATAGTGAAGCGGCGTCGGCTCGAAGCCGTGCAGCCGCTTGAACTCATAGCTGCCGTGGTTGTCCACGCGCGACCGTCCGAAGTCGAACACGCGGTAGCCGTGCTCGACGGCGCGCCTCATCAACGTCATGTACGCGAAATTAGCCGCGCTGCACCGCCGTGCCGCCTCCGTGGTACCGAAGAAGTAGGGCATCACGCGGTCCTCGAAACGCAGTGTGAGCAATCCCGCCACCGGCTGGCCGCGCCACCGGATCAGCGACACCCACGTGTCGAGCCGCTCGTGCGCCACGATGCGCCGGAAAAACTCGATCGGATAGGCGAGCGAACCGATCCGCCGCATGTTGATCGAATACAGCCGCCACACGTCCGGCAGGTGGTTGACATCCCAAGAGACGGTGAGTTGGTACTTGTCCCGACCGTTGCGCGCCGCCGCCCGCGCCTTGCGCGGCAGCCATGAAAGCACGTCGTCCGGATCGTCCGGCAACTCGCGCTCGAAGGTCACGTATCGCACCACGTCGACCAGCTCGGGCGAGACTGCCTCGCGACTTCGCAAATCGAGCAGGGACGCACCGGCTTCGTGAACCAGGGCCTTGGCCGCCGCGATCAGCGCCTCGGCCGCGTCATGGTCATCCGCGAGCACGCCGCCCCCCACGCCATAGGGCACGCTGACCAGCAGCCGCCCGGCCAGTCTGCTTTTCACCAGAAACAGCGGCAAGACGCCGGCCACCGTTCGGCCGCGCGTCACCTGGAGGTAGTGCGGCACGTGGCCGAATGTCTCACGCACGACGTCGTGCCACGCGGAAGTATGAAACGCGCTACCCAGCCGATGACCTTGAACGAAGTCGTCCCACCGGGTGCGCGCACGTCCGTCGATGGCCACCCGGCCGCAGGTCAGCGCGACCGACGGCGCAGCTCGCGGCGATGGCGCAGCCGGCATGATCATCGTCGCGCTAGACATGCGGCGTCTCCTCCTTCGCCTCTTTGGCGTGGGAGATCACGTATCGATGCTTGCCCGAATCGGCCGACGGAATGTGGCCGACGGCCCGCACGGCGATCGGCACGTCGCCGCCGAGCACCGGCCGCACGCGATTCGCCACCGCCTCCGGCGTGATGCGCGCCGCCCCGTCGTCGCACACGACGTCCACGGTGACGCCGTAATCCTCCCCCTGCACGACGCGGAACTGCTTCACGCCGCGCATCTCGCGCAGCGGGTAAATAATCGACAACGCGTGTTTGACGTCGCCGTTCGGCAGATAGAGAAAATCGGTCGACCGCCCCTGCACGACGTCGATCGCGCCCAGCCCCCGACCGCACGCACACCGCCCGCCGGCGTGCCGACCGATGTCACCCGTGCGATAGCGAATGAACGGCATGGCATACGCGTCGAGGTGCGTAATGACGATTTCACCGGATTCACCCGCACCCACCGGCCGGCCATCGCGGATCAGCTCGACGATCACGTTTTCGTCCATCGTGTGCATCGTACCCAGCGGACATTCGTGGGCGATGAACCCGGCCTCGCGACTCCCATACCCGTTGGCCACCACCGCCCCGAAGTACTCCTGAATCACCGCTCGGTCGTGCGGATAGCACACCTCGCCGGTCACGAACACCGCCCGCAGACAGCGCGTGTCGAGCACCCGGCCGCGAGACCGCGCATGCTCGACGAAACGAACGATGCTGCTCGGATAGCCGAACAGGCACACCGGCCGGAAGCGATCGAACGCATCAAGGTAGCGATCCAGACGGTCGCTCGACATGTCAAACGCGCTGAGCAGACGCTGATTGAATAGCAGGTCGCGACACCGCTTGACACGATCCGTGCGGCGTAGCTCGATCGGCGAACCCCACAGATACAACTCACGATCGCCCACCCGCACGTCGAACCACTCATGTGTGCGCATTCGGGCAGCCTGGTCGTAGGCTTGCCGCCGGCGATCGAAGTAGAACAGCAGCGGCTCACCCGACGACCCGCCGGTATGAAACTCGAACACGCCGCCCGGGGCGTCTCGCCAGACCATCTCTCCCAGATGGTTTCTGATCTGGGATTTGTCGAGCACCGGCACGGCCGCAAGCGCCGTGCGGACGTCGGCAACCGGGCCATGTGGGTTCACGCCAGCTTCGTCGAACTGCCGGCGATAAAACAGCACGCGATCATACGCATGCCTGAGGAGTGCGTAGAGCTTGACGTCCTGGAGGCGCGCCAGCTCGGCCGGCGACCACCACTGCTGCCGCCGCAGCGCGCGCAGGCACGGGAACGTGCGCCGCTTCAGCGCAAGCTCATGGCCCGGCTGGATCAGATGACGAACAAGCCACGAATACATCATCACCGAGCGGCGCATGGTGAAGCGAAACGGCCTCGCGCGCGGTGCGCGATCCGCCCGGCATGCTGCTGCTCGATTGTTTATCGGTGGTTGGCCGCGCCCGAATTGGCTATCCGCCGCGGGCCGGCGGGCGCCGATCGGGCGCCTCGCCCTGGGGTCCATCGCGCCGGCCGAACCGCCCCGCCAGCGCTGCCGCCGCACGCTGACGCTTATCGGTCCTTGGCCGCGGCGCGGGTCAGGAGTTCTTCACGAAGATCTTGTATTCCTTGTCGGACATGAGCGATTCGAGTTCGGCCGGGGCGCTCATCTTGATCTTCACCATCCACCCGTCATCGAACGCCTCATCGTTGACCAGCTCCGGATGGTCCGCCAACGCGTCGTTGGTTTCGACCACGATGCCGGTCACCGCGCTGTAGATCTCCGACGTCGCCTTGACCGACTCGACCTCGCCGAGCGTGTCGCCGGGCGCCACCTCGCGCCCCGGCTCCGGCAACTCCACGAAGGTGATGTCGGTCAGCTCATCGGCCGCGAACTGCGTGATCCCCATCGTGACCACGTCGCCGTCCGCGAAAAACCACTCGTGTGTCTCCGTGTACTTGCGATCCTTGGGAATTTTCATGACCTTCCTCGATCAAAACGCGTACCAAGCGGCGCCGCGTGCAGGCGGTCGCCGTGCGGCATTTACTTCGGGCGCTTGTAAAACGGCAGCTTCACCACCGTCGCCGGCACCCGTTTGCTGCCGATCGACACGTCCAGCGCCGTCCCCTCCGCCGCCTGCTCCGACACCACCATGGCCATCGCGATGCTCTTGCCCAACGTCGGACTCAGCGTGCCGCTGGTGATCTCGCCCACCTCGTCGCCGCCGCGGTAGACGCGCGCGTGCTGCCGGGCGATCCGCCGACCCTCGAGCTGAAGCCCGACGATTTGGCGCGGCAACCCACGCTCGGACAAGGTCCGCATCGCCTCCGCCCCGATGAAATCCTTGGTCAGATCCACGCACCACGACTGACCGGCCGTCAACGAGTCCCACTCCTCCGAGAGCTCATGACCGTACAGCGGCATACCCGCCTCGATCCGCAATGTATCCCGCGCACCGAGACCGGCCGGCTTGATGACCGGGTGCGGCTGTTCGGGCGTACCGAGCAACTTCACGGCCATCACCGGCACGAGGGCGGCGGGCAACACCACCTCGAGCCCGTCCTCGCCCGTGTACCCGCTGCGATAGATGATGATCTGCATCGGCCCGAGTTGCCGCGCGCGGAACCGATAGCGCTTGAGTTCACTGAGATCCTGTTGGGTAAAATCCTTGGACAGCTCCATCGTCCGCGGACCCTGACAGGCAACCATGCATGTCTTCATCGTGTCGTCGCGCAGCGTGACGTCCGCACCCTCGGCGTGCGACTTGATCCACGCCACGATCTTCTCGCGGTTGGACGCGTTGCACACGATCCCCCAGTGGTGCTCGAAACGCGACACGATCACGTCGTCGAGAATCCCACCATCTTCGCGGCAGATGTGGGAATAGTAGCAGCGGCCCACCTCCGCCCCGGCGAGGTTGCGCGTGCAAAGCCGGTTGAGAAACGACTCGCAGTCCGCCCCGACCAGCGTCAGCCGCCCCATGTGCGACACGTCGAACACGCTGCAGGCTGTGCGTGTGTGAACGTGCTCCTCTGTGATCCCGGCGAACTGCACCGGCATCTCCCAGCCGGCAAAATCGACCATCCGCCCGCCGAATTGCACGTGGATGTCGTGCAGCGGGGTCCGAAGCAGCGTCTGTTCAGTCATAAAAACTCCGGTCAGAAGGTCCCACCAAGTCGCGCGCGTCTAACGATAGGGAGCGGTTCCGCGCCTGTCAAACCGCACTTCGACCGGCCAATTGGCAAGCCACGTGCCTGTCAACATAGCGGACTGGACGACGCGATCGGTGGACGAGCTACGAGGGGCCGCCCGCCGCGCATCCCAAAAGACGAAGCGCCACGTTCCGCCAGCGACAGCACGAATGATGCGACCGCCAAGCTCAAACTCGTCCGCCTTGATCCCCGCCACGCGCATGGCACCGCGCCCGCCGGACTCGAGCATCGACCCTGCATTTGGCTTGACCGACCCACCGGCACACCCTAGCCTTGCCGACACAGCCCCCGAGTACGTCGAATGAAACGCGCTCGAAACCCATACGCCATCCTGGCCCTGCTCGGCCTGCTTACCCAGGCCGGATTGTCAGGCTTCGTGATCGTGCGACAGGGCGGCATCGGGGCCTACGCCTTCCGATCGCTAGACGCCAAGGAATACTTTGCCCTGGCCCGCAACCTCGAGTCCGCCCACACCTTCAGCGCCCAAACGGAACCGCCGCTGACGCCGGAAACGTGGCGAACGCCGGGTTACCCGCTGCTCCTGGCGGCCGGCACGGTGCTGGTCGGTCCTCATCCCTCGGGACTGATCGTCCTGCAGCAGTTGCTCTCCGTGGCCAACGTGCTGCTCTTTTTCGGCATCGCGCGCACCGTGATGTCCGAGCGACGCGCGATGATCGCGGCCGGGCTCTTTCTGTTCGCACCCTACCGGCTTTACTATTCGCTCTGGCTGCTGGCCACGACATGCTTCACGACGGCACTGCTCATGACTTGGTACGGCTGGCGCCGCACTCAAACGTCCGGCGGCACCCTTGCGGCACTGGGCACCGGCCTGATGCTCGGCGCGACCGTACTGATTCGACCGATCGCGCTGTTGTTGCCGGTGGTGTTGGTTGTGGCGGCCGCGCTCCCAAGGCGACAATCGAATGCCGTGCCGACGCCGCATCGAAGGCCGCAATGGACCAGCGCGCTGGCCATGCTCGCGGGGTGCCTGGTCTTGCTCGGCGGCTGGTCGGCGCGCAACCGCGCCGTCGCGGGGCATTGGGGCCTGTCGAGCCAGAGCGGCGTCGTGCTCGCGTATTTCAAGGCTGCCGAGGTCGAACTTTGGCGACAAGGTCGTGCGGCCGATCGCTACGTCGAGACGTCGCTCGACCCGTCCAACCTGGACAAACCGCATTCCGTGTGGGGCGACATCGATCGCAGCCTGCACCAACGCCTGGCCGATCTGCCCGCAAAAACGCTCAGCACGCTCACGTGGCGCCGCCTCGCCCAGGGAAATCGCGGCGACTACGATCCGTTCGTCGTGTCATCGGCGCTGGCCGCCATTGCGCGACAGATGCTCTGGCAGGCGCCGCTGGCCACGGCCGTGGTGTGCCTCGAGCGATGTGCCATGATCCTGACATTTCCCGCACACCTGGTCTTCGATCGCGAGGCAACCACGAGCCGGCGTCTTCTCCACGGCGCCATCGGGGTCCTGTACTCAGCCTTGATTCTGGCGGCGATCATTCGCCTCTTTCGCCGCAGGATCTGTTGGGGCGACGCGCTGTTTCCCCTCGCGGCCGTATTGTGTCTGCTGATCGCCACGACGCCGCAACTCGACCCGCGATTTCGCGTGCCGATGCTTCCCTTTTTGCTCTTGATTGCATTGCTTCCCGTGCCACGGCTAGGCACAAAGACCGAAAATCGAGAAACCAACGACGCGGATATCGGCCCCGACGTTTTGCCCAACGAAGCATGACGACACGCCACGCCGAATGCGCCGTTCGTACGGAGCGATAACCGCGACGCCTCCCCCGTTCGATGTTCCGACGCGCGATCCATGCCGATACATCCGCACGAGCGGGCCGGCCGCACCGACACCGGCGCCGCACCGCAAAAACCCTAGCTGGAGAAACCCCGGATGATGCGCACCGCGAAGTTCATCGTACGAATCGTCGTCCTCGCCGCCGCCGTCGCCTTCTTCGTGGGCGCCACGCCAAGGATCGCCACCGGCGCCCCAAACGCCAACCGAGCCCAAGCGAAGCTCGTGAAGGTGCAGGAGTTGCGACGCGCCCAGCTCGTGGCCGCCAAGAAAAACAGCTTCGACTTTCACAAGCCGGGACTGGAGCTGACCTTCAAGATCGAACTGCCCAAGGGCAAGCAGCTCATCGACGTCGAGCAGCCCGAGCAAATCCGCGCCACCGACTCCATGAACCACAACCTCACGAACATCGAGGACAACTTCATGGGCAAGAAGCAGTACGTGACGTTCATGCGCACGATGGACGAGCCGATCAAGGAAGTGACCGTGCATCTGGCCTCACCCGGTCGCAGCGCCACACGCTTCAACCTGGCCACCACGTTCGATGTCTGGGCCTACGATCGAATTCAGGAGAATAGCCTGACGCTCGGCGCGTCGCCCACGAAACTCGACCCCGCGCTCTTCGGCGGCACCCAGGTGTCGGCCAAGGTGGTGGCAACAGGCAACCGGATGCAGGTCGAGTTCATGCCGGGCACCATCAAGCAGTTCATCGAGGACATCAAGGTCAAGGACGGATCGAACGAGATCGACAACATGGGCGCGATGTGGAACAACACGGTGCTTTCGTATTCCTTCAACGCGAAGCCCGGAGACAACGTACACGTCGAACTGAAGGTCCGCTCCGGCACAACCAAGATGCCATGCAGCGTTGCCATCAAGGATCAGCCTCTGCCGTAGGAACTACCTCATGCGCGGTGATTGGTTACATGAAACGGAGCCGCCGAACGGCGCCTCCGACGGCCCGGGCGCACGGGTGCGCCGAACGCCGGGCGAGCGCGAGGACGAGAACGGCACGGACGCCCCGGCTGCCGACAAAGAAGACCGGCGCAACCCCGACAAACGCAAACCGCGCCGCAAGAAGTAGAGAGATTGGTTCGATCACCGGCCGCGGCCTGTACCACTGCTTTGTGAGCAGTGCGAAGCGGCGACCACAACCGACCACAACCTGAACCACTGCCCTGCGAGCAGTGCGTCCCCGTCAAACGCACATGCCGTCGGCACCGCCCAGACCGCCCCTCCTGCCTCTTCAAAATCTCCGCTATAATCATTTGAGACCATGACGGGCCGTGATGTGTACAATGTGACACGAACGCTAACAGTCCGGCGCCGCGACCGTCATATCCGTCGAACCGATGTTTCCGGCGTCGGGCGTTCGCGGGCCGACTCATGACCCTATTGACCACCGGCATTCTGGCAAACTGCGTCGACTGCGGGTACGACCTGCGCGGCCAGCAGGAGTCCGCCCGCTGCCCGGAGTGCGGCCGGCTCAACATTCCCGAGGTGTATCGCCAGGAAGTCCACGACCTCGTCGACAGCGGCCGGTGGTTCTTCTCCAGCCCGCTCTCGCTCTTTGCCAAGCGCCCGCCCGGCTGGTTCTGGTCGCTCGATCGCCCCGGCGACGTCGGCCGGTCCTTCCGACGGGCCGGAGTGTACATGATCCTGTCGTTGACCTTTGTCGTCATATCCATTGCCGCAGCCAACTCGTGCGCGCTGCGCTGCACCGGAACGCGCATCACGCCCGCCGGCCGAATCAACGCGGTCACCGGCCGGCGGAAGCAACTCAAGGACACCGTCGGCCTGTCCCATCATACCTGGCTGGTGCGTGCTTTCGGAATCAGAACGTCCGTCAATGCGTTCTATCGATCGATCCCTAAGCGGGATGCGCCGACCAGCGGTATCGCCACCAGCGTGTCACTCGCACCGACGCTGGATCGAGCAGTGGTCGCGATCATGCTTCTCGTTTGGGTCGCCCTCATCGGCACATGGCTGTTTCCGGCGATGGTGGGGTTGTGGACACAAGTACGCAAAGGACTGCCGGGGTTCGCCAGGGCGTCATCGACAGTGATCGCCGCGTGCAACTACGAGGCCCATCGGCTCGTTTATGGCGCCGCGCTGGCCGCCGTGCTCATGGTCATCGAAACGCTGGTTCGGTTTTATGCACAGACTGCGCTCTTTGCGCGCAGCCCCTTTACTGCGTCCAGGTTCACGACCGAGGCGCTCGGCGCCCTGTTCACCGTTGTGACCGGCTACACCGCGATCGGCTGGCTCGGCGCACTACGAAGCGATTTCACGAAACAGATCGTGCGTTCTCGATGGCATGCCGCCCGAATCATCTGGATGTATTCGATCGGCTTCACGGCCGTGTTGACACTCAACACGTACCTCCTTCTGCGGGTGCTTCACCTCGCCGGGTAAGCCCGCGTGGCCTTCACATGGCGGAACACGTTACCGGCATTCTGGCAAACTGCGTCGACTGCGGCTATGACCTCCGCGGCCAGCAGGACGAGCCGCGCTGCCCGGAGTGCGGTCGGCTCAACATTCCCGAAGCGTATCGTGAAGAAGTCCAGGAGCTCGTCGACAGCGGCCGGTGGTTCTTCTCCAGCCCGTTCTCGCTCTTTGCAAAACGCCCACCCGGCTGGTTCTGGTCCCTCGATCGACCCGGCGACGTTAAACGTTCCTTCAAACGCGCGGCCACCTACGTCATGTCGACGATTGTCATCGTCACAGTCTCGCTGACGCTCGCCGATTCAGTGGGTGTCAACGTGGTGAAAACGTCAGTGATTCCGGAGTCGGCCGAAACCGTAACCGTTTTTGTGTTGAGATGGCGAGTTGGGGTCTGCGGCATCTCATCCGCCAACTCAATCGAGAACGACGGCGTGCCGCGAAACACGGCCCCGGTCGCCGGCAACTCCGCGAGCTTCGACTTCTCGCCGACGTTCAGTCGCGAACTGGCGGAGTTGATTGCAGCCATCGTGGCCTCTCTGGTTGGCAGTTGGGTATGTCCTGCGTATGTTGGACTGTGGACACAGGTCCGCAAGGGACTGCCGGGCTTCGCCCGAGCGTCGGCCACGGTACTCTCGGCGTGCAACTATCAGGCACATCGGCTGGTGTATGCCGCCGCCCTCATTGGACTGCTGGCCATTGTGGACGGCGTCATCCGGGCGTCGGTGGGGGCCGAGCTGTTCACGGCCACGCGAGCGGGTGATGCCTACGCGGTCGTGACCTACTGCCTCGTCGTGTTTGCCGTTCCCATCTATGCCGCGCTCGGCTGGGCAGGGGTTCTCCGCAGCGACTTCACCCGACAGATCGTTCGCTCGCGATGGCATGCCGCGAGAATCATCTGGATGTACGCGATTCTCTTTTCGTTCGCTCTCATGATGGGCGCGGCGGTGTTCGTGGCAGCCATGGCACCCGGATGATCGGCACCGGCCGAAGACCCGACACCCGCCCTGAACGCAAGAGGAAGGACTGAAAGAACGGCACCAACTGTGAACGCTACTGCGCCGTCTCGGTGGACTGCGCGGATTGCGCCAGATAGTTGCGCAGTCGTTCGTAGAATTGAAAGGCGACGGCCTGCTCCGCCTTCACCACCGCGTCGGCCCCGAGCTGCGACGCACGCATGCCCTGCGACGAATAGTTCGTCCGCGCGATGATGTAGATGTCCGGGTGCAGCCGCTTGGCCAGTTCGATGGACTCCAGCACGGCCGCCTCGTCCGGAATGGTCAGTGCCAGAATGTCCGCGGTGTTCAAGCCGGCCGCAACCAGCGTCTCCGCGTCCGTCGAACAGCCGTGTACGATCCGCCGGCCGAGCGCCCGCTGCGTCTCCACCGTTACCGGATTCTGCTCCACAATGGTGTACTCAATGTCCGCGTGATCGAGCAGATCCGCCACGCACCGACCGGCCAGGCCGAATCCGACGATGATCACGTGGCCGTGGAACGTATCCTCCAGACCGACGGGTAGCACCGGCGTGACAAGCAGTTGCGTCCCGTCGGGCCAGTCGACGCCCGACGCGAGCTGCACCCGACCCTGGCGGTAGGTGCCCTCGACGGCATTGATCCTTGAGCGCTGATTCAAAGGGATCTCCCGGGGCGTGCGACGCGTCTCGCCCCGGTACCGAGGCTCGCTGGAACACGCACTTCCTTCCCACATTCATCGGACGGGCCGCAGGGAAACCTCACTCCGGCTTGGCGGAGAACTTGCGGATGGCCTCGGCGACCAGGTAGAAAGAGCCGGTTACGCCGATCAGATCCTCGCGCCCGACCGCCCCCAGTGCGATTTGCATCGCGTCATCGAGGGACTCGGCCACCTGGGCCATCTTGCCCGAATGCTCGGTGTAGGAGGCCGCCAGCTCCGCCGGCTCCGCACTGCGCGACGACTCCGTGCGCGTGAAGATCATCTTGTCCGCGCCGATCTGGATGCGTCGGATCATGCCCTCCACATCCTTGTCCTTGTGGCACGCGAAGATGACCACCATGGAGTCGTAGGTGATGTTCTGCCCGATGGCACGCATCAGGGCGTCGATGCTGGCCGCGTTGTGCGCGCCGTCCACCAGGATACGCGGCATCTCGCGGATCATCTGCATCCGACCCGGCAGGTCGACTTTGGCCAGCCCCGCCATCGCCTTCTGCTCCTCCACCACCAGACCCTGACTCTTGAGCGTGTCGAGAATCCCGACCGCCAGCGAGCAATTCACCGCCTGGTGCTCGCCCGGAAGCGGCACGTGCAAGTGCTCGAACCGGCTGTTCGGCGTCGTCAGACAAATCCGAGCGTGACGACCGGCCGCACGGGAAAACTCGAAACGATAGCTGTACTCGGCCCCTTCGTCGGAGAAGCGGAGCGGAGATTCAGCCTCGGCCGCCGCCGCCTTGATTACCGCACGCACCTCGTCACGCTGCGGGGCGCTGATCACCGGCACGCCCTTCTTGATAACGCCGCACTTCTCCTTCGCGATCGCAGGGAGCGTGTTGCCGAGCTGAGCCATGTGGTCGTAGCTGATGCTTGTGATGCCCACGACATCCGGCGACAGCACGTTGGTCGCGTCGAGCCGGCCACCCATGCCGACTTCGACCACCGCGATCTCCACCTCCTGCTCCTGGAAGTAGAGGAACGCGGCGCAGGTCAGCACCTCAAAATAGGTCGGCTGGGGAACCTTGGCCTTGGCAGTGATCTCCGATACCGCCGCGATCGCCTTGGCGAATGCCGACTCCGAGATCAGCCGGCCGTCGGCAACGATGCGCTCGCGAATATTCAGCACATGGGGGGACGTGTAGAGCCCCACCTTGTGCTCGCACCCGCGGAGCATCTCCGCCAGCATGGTCGCCGTGCTTCCCTTGCCCTTGGTGCCGGCAATGTGGACCGACCGAAACGTCTTCTGCGGATTGCCAAGGGCCGCGAGAAGCCGGCTCATCCGCGAAAGGCCGAAGTTATTCGGCGTGTACCGCGCGCGTGTGACGCGCTCGTAATTCGTCAGCGAGTCCAAATATTGAACTGCTGAACGAAAAGTACGGATTCCACGGGTCGCATTCTTGGACTTTTTGGGGCCAGCCTTCTTTTTTAGCGTTGCCCCTTTAGTTGCGCCCGAACGTCTTGTTTGAGTGGCAGTTGCGCGTGTCATTAGGGGCAGCATTGTACACGCATTCTCGGACTTCGTCAACGGACCAGGGTCCTGACAGACCCCTTCCCTGGGCAGGATTCGCCAATGGGGTGTTCTACATAAGAATATACAAAACATGATGTTATGTGCTGTCACGATGGTGAGGAATCGGCCGACGACAGGGGATGACACCGATGGTACAATCCCGCCATGCCAGAGCTGGAATTGATCGCCGGCAACCGCGCTACCAGGGTCGTGATAGAGTGTGGCCTGATCGGGCGCCTGTGCGATGAGCTTCATCACTCCGGTGCGCCCGTCCCGGCGGCGTCGTACTCGCTGATCACGGACCACAATGTCGGCGGCCTGTATGCGGAACGTGTGATCGGCTCGTTTCACAAGGCCGGGTGCGAAATCCGCGAGTTTTGCGTGCCGGCCGGCGAGGGCTCGAAATCCATCGGGACGTTGACGAAAATCTATGAGTGGCTCGCGTCGAACGGCGTGGGGCGAGACGGCGTCCTCGTGGCGCTGGGAGGAGGAGTCGTCAGCGACCTCGCCGGCTTCGCGGCCGCCACCTGGATGAGGGGGGTTCCGCACACGATCTGCCCTACCACGATCGAGGGCGCGATCGATGCGGCCGTGGGCGGCAAGACCGCAGTTAACCTACCGGTCGGGAAGAACCTGGTCGGCGCGTTTCACATCCCGGTGTTTGTCGGGGTCGACCCGACGGTGTTCGCCACCTTGCCGCGCCGGGACATCGCCGCCGGCGTGGCCGAATCGATGAAGCATGCCCTGATCACGGATGAGGCTTTCCTCGACTGGCACGAGACCCACGCCGATGCCATCCTGGCCGGCGATGTCGAAGTGCTGACCGAATTCGCGGTTCGTAACATCAAAATCAAGGGCGACGTCGTCGCGAAGGATCCGCTCGAGCGAACTGGGGCGCGCATGGCGCTGAACTTCGGGCACACCGTCGGCCACGCCATCGAGTCGTGCGGCGAGTACGAATTGCGCCACGGCGAGTGCGTGGGGCTGGGGATGCTCGCGGCCTGCCGCCTGTCGAACATCGTGGGATTGACGGGCACGGCACTCACCGAGCGTGTCCGCAGCCTGCTTCGTAGATTCGACTTGCCGACCGTACTGCCGAAGCCGCTCGATCCGGACGCCTTGCTCGCCTTCATGCGTCGCGACAAGAAAACTCGCGCCGGCAAACTGCGGTTCGTTCTGCTCGAAGGCATTGGCAAGGTTGTCATCGACGACGACGTCACGGACGAACAAATCCGCGATGCGCTGGCGATGTTGAATGCATGATCGGTACTTCGGCCGACTTTGTTTCAAACGCCGGCCGCGAGCATCTCGCGCACGAGTTCCATGGGAAAACCCACGACGTTACTGAAACTTCCCTCGATATGATCGATGAACGCGTCCGCGCGATCCTGAATGCCGTACGCCCCGGCCTTGCCTTCCCATGCACCGGAATCGAGGTAGGTGTTCAACTCGGCGGCCGATAGCTCGCGCATCACCACAACGGTGCGCGCGTGGCGCGAGACCGTCCGCCCGGTCGCGCCGTCGAGCAGTGTGACGCCGGTGATCACTTCGTGATGCGTGCCGGATAGGGCGGTGATGATGCGCCGCGCGTCGTCACGATCGCACGGTTTGCCGAACAGCTCGCCGTTCAGCGCGACGACGGTATCGCCCGATAGGATCAGCGCGTCGCCGGCAAGTGGGCGGACGCCCTCGGCCTTGAATCGACTGATCGCTTCGGCCAGCTCGGCCGGCGTGTCGGCGCCGGCCACCTGCTCGGGCTCGTCGTGCGGCGAAACGACGACGTCGAACTCGTAGCCCTCCTCGCGCATCAGTGCCTGGCGCTGCGGGCTTGCCGACGCGAGCACGAGTCTTCTTGGTGGCTGACACGGCTGTGTCACGGCGCGTTTCGCTTCATGACGATCACCGTGGGGCTGATCTTTCCGGGCACGGGCGTGCTCCATCCCGCAAGGCTCAACCAACTCGAGCCGGTGCCAAGGTACCGGCCGCGAAACGTCGCGACGAGCTCATAACCGAACTCTCCGCCGACCAACGCGGCCTTGCACGCCTGTGCCGGCTCGTCGAAATCCTCGTAGTTGTAGCTCGTCAAGACGAGGTAGGCCGGCTCCTGTCGGTCGAACGCTTCGCGCGTCATTTCGACGCCATAGGTCGGGTAGCCCAGCTCGGCCAGTCGCGGCAGATATTGCGGCTTGGAAAACGCGCCGACAGACGCCGACTTGTCGACGGTGTGTTGGAACCACTGCTCGGCCGCATAGCGCGAGTCGGTGATCATTTCAAGGTCCATCGCGGCCGCGTAGCCGAGCGTGAGCAGGGCGATCACCGCCACCACGCCGAAGCGCGCAGGCATCGGCACACGCCGCGCACGCAAGAGATCCCGACAGGCCACGCCGACGAGCCACACAAGCAGCGCCAGCGGCGGAAACAGAAATCGCGAGTACACGAAGTCCTGTGGAACGATCACGATCAGGTAGTAGCTGCAGACCGGCGCAAGCACGATCCATGCGGTTCGCGCGTGCCGCCGGATGGCATACGCGGTGGCCCCGACCATCGCCACGAGCATGGGCCAGCCGACGGCTCCGGCCGCATAGTGTAGGGTCGCCACGAACAAGGCAAGTTGACCATCATAGCGATACTGATGCATGTGCGTGGTGCCCTGCGTAAAGCCGAGCCAGTAGCGCATGCGCGTCAGGTACGCCTCGGGGTTTTGGAACACGCCGTTGATGACCAGGTACGGGAGCACGA
>Ga0055449_10000053_pt1 | contig 27064 bp, 25 predicted proteins | sample China_Galinas_PW_2_FD_57739 | JGI IMG/M metagenome (GOLD analysis project Ga0055449, IMG submission 57739) | Wetland microbial communities from San Francisco Bay, California, USA, that impact long-term carbon sequestration - China_Galinas_PWB_D1 | ecosystem: Environmental > Aquatic > Marine >... | reverse complement strand
ACCCACTCGCCCACCTCGGTGTGGCGCTGCGACACGAAGCCCTCGTACGGCGCGCGAATCGACGTCTTTTCAAGGTCGCTCTCCAGTCGCTTGACGACGGCCTCTTGCGCCGCGACCTCGTGGGCCGCCTGGGCGATGGTCTCCGCCCGCGGTCCCGCGACCGCCTCGTCGTAGGAGGCGTCGGCGGCGATCTTGCGTCGCTCGGCCGACTGAAAGCTTGCATGCGTATCCTGATATTCCTTGTCGTTGGAGTCGCCGCTCTCGTACAGGCGCTTCACGCGGTCCATCTCGAACTTCCAGCGGTCGAATTCGGAATCCGCTTCGTCGCGCAGCGCTTTGAGCCGGGCGACTTCCTCCTTGCGCGTGCCGGCCACCAGTTCCTGGTGCTTGGCGCGCAGCCGCTCCAGATCGGCGCGTTCCTTCTCGAGCTGAAAGGTCAGCACGTCGTCGTTGAGCTTGCATAGCACGCCGCCGGGGTCGACGTGATCGCCCTGGCGCGCGGGCATGTCGCGGACAATTCCCGCGATTTCCGATGCGACGGTACTCGTGCGGCGCGGATAGACCGTGCCGACCAGAGTCATCGAGGCGGGTGCCTCGATCAGCTTGGCCTTGTCGATGGTGATGCGGACGGCCGGCATCTGTGCGACGCCTGTGACCGGGGCCGCGAGAATCAGTGCCGCAATCCACGGCATCCGGATATTCATCAGGCGCAACTCACAGCAAGAGACGCGCGCACGTCGCGCGCCGGAAAACCTTTCGTGGGGCGGATTATATTCAAAAAGAAACTATTTTCCACCGGAGCGAGCTCACTACGCTCGGCGCAGGCTCCCCCCGTAGTGCGTCTCATGGCGGTCGCGCCCGGCACGTCGGCGGTTGACGCGACAAGTTCCGACAAGCGTGGTCTACGGACGAACTGGATCCGCCAGAAAGGCGTCAAGACTTTCGCAGCAGCCGTTCCACCCCTTCCGATGCTTCGTCTGTTCCAACTCGGACGGAAGGGCTTCATGCTGCAGCGTCAAATCGGTCCAGTCCCCGCGCGCCTCGAACTCAACGGTCACGAGGCTATCGCGGACCAGCGTCTCGCGCGACGGCTCGACACTCCAGGTGTAGACCAGCCGAGTGGGCGGCGTGATTTCCCGAAACTCGCCGACGATCCGAAGGCTGCCGCCCTCGGGAATGGAGCCGCCAACGGGAATCTCGAGCGTCATACCGTAGCGGCCGCCAACGCGAAGGTCGACCTCGGCGTCCGTGGTCCTGGTTCCGGGAGAGCCGAACCACTGCCGGAGGTGCTCCGGTTTGGTCCACGCGTCAAATACGCGGTCAATCGGCGCCCGAAACGTGTGCCGCATCTGAACGGCAAACTGCTGTCGATCGGCGATGGTCATAGGGTTTCCTTTCGGTTGGGAGGGTCTGAACTGCCGGGATCTCCAGCCCGTTCGCGTTCCAGATACAGCTCAAGCGAGGCAAACTGGCTCTGCCAGAATGCACGGTAGTGATCAATCCATTCGGCTACGTCTTTCATCCGGGTCGCCTCCAGGCGGCAGTGATGAATCCGGCCCTTGACGTCCCGCCGGATCAACCCCGCTCGCTCCAGCACCTTCAGGTGCTTGGACACGGCTGGTAGCGACATGTCGAAGGGAGCGGCCAGCTCGGTCACTGTCCCAGGACCGGTCGACAGGCGATCCAGGATCGCCCGACGGGTCGGGTCGGCCAGGGCCGAGAAAACGGCATCCAGTTGTGAATCCGTGGTCATTAGCTATATAGTTAACCTATCGGTTAACTAATGTCAAGGCTTTCCTGACGCCCTTCTTGGGCGCCCAACGGCGAATGGGCTTGGGGAGGTGCCAAGGGTGGTGCAAAACCGGGCCAAGGCGTGGATACGGGAGGCGGTCGATGTCCTGTTCCCGCCGCGGTGTCGGTGCTGCGGCCGGGGCGAGGGCGTTGGAGCGGACGACCTGTGCGGCGGCTGCCACGGGGCCTTGATGGACCAGGTGTCGCAGGCGTGCTGCCCGAGGTGCGGGGCGGAGGTGGCGACGTTCGAGTTGGACGCCGGCCGGTGCCACGAGTGTCGCGAGCGGTCTCTTCGCATTGCGGGCACGGCGCGAGTCGGGCCGTATGCCGGGGCCCTTCGCGAGCTGCTCGTGGCCTACAAGTTTCGGGGGCGTGAGCATCTGGAGCCGTTGCTGGTCCGGTGGCTGGCGGCGGCGATCCGGGCCCACGGGTGGTTGGATCGTGTGGAGGCGGTGACCTACGTACCGACGCACTGGCGTCGGCGACTCGCCCGCAACCTCCATCCGGCGCGGATGCTGGCCGGCGGCGTAGCGCGATCGCTCGGATTGCCGTTGGTCGAAACGCTGCGGCGGTGCCGGGCCGGCTCGCATCAGATCGGGCTGAGCTACTCGGCGCGGCAGGCGAATGTGCGCGGGGCGTTCGCGATGCAAACGCGTGTGCGGCTGAAGGATGCCCAGTTGCTGCTTGTCGACGACGTGCGAACGACCGGCGCCACTCTCGAGGAGTGCGCGCGGGTGCTGCGATCGAATGGGGCGGCGCGCGTGTATGCCGCGTGCGTGTGCAAGGCGGAATGGCAGCACCAGTCCGGCGGGCCGATCACGGTGACGTAACGCGGCCGGGCCATCATGAGGTGCCGGATGGTGGCACTACCGGAACGGCCGGCAACGGAGGCACTTCGCCGTATCGCAGCCGGCAGATGCGCTCGAACCACGCCCGGCCCCAGGCGTTGCGCCCGTGAAGCAGCAGCGCGGCCTGGGCGATCGGCGTCACCTGCTGGAGTCCGCTCAGAAAGGCAATGGCGGCCTCCGGCATGTCGTCGATCAGATGAAGGTGGGTGTGCTCACCGCCGCCGGGGGAGAAGAGGCTTTCGAGCTCGGTGGCGTCGAGCGTGATCGTGACGTCGAACAGCAACTCTGGCTGCCTGAGGGACACGTCGTGCACCAGCGCGACTTCGCGCACGTCGACGATCTGCGCCTGGCGCACGCCTAGCTCCTCGCACACTTCGCGAACGATCGAACCGGACAGGTCGAAGCGGCCTGAGGCGTCGCGATCGCCGTCGTCGAGCATGCCGCCGAAGGTGTGTACGAAGCCGGCGTGAAACGCGACCTGGTCGCTGCGGCGGCCGAACGCCAGACTTCCGTCGCGCGTGATGACCGTCGCGCTGACACCGAGCGGGTTGGCGAGAAAGGTAACGCTCGCCTGCCGCACGGCCGCGTCCGGGTAGAGATTCGTGCCGAGAAAGTCGCGGTAGTTCGTTGGCCCGAAAACCAGAGAAAGCCGGCCCGACTCCAGACTCGACGCCTGCACACGAACCAGTTTCCCGTTGAATAGCCTCTCGCTTCCGCCCGTGGTGACGGCGGTTTCCGCTTCCCATGTCCGCGTGATGGCCGCCTCGATCGCGGGTGTCGTGGGCCGGGGTTCGTTTGACCAGGTTTGCTCGATGCGCATCGGGTCGACGGCATCGACGGCAAACGGAACTTCGCGCCCGGCCGCCGGGTCATCGCGTTCACCGGCGGCGCCGGCCGCCCCCGATGCCCGCGGTCGCGGCATGGCGGGTCGAAACGCCAGCATCACCATGACCAGGAGCGTCCAGCCGGGCAGCGAATAGAACACGCCCACCAGCGCAAACTCGAAGAAGTTCGTCACCGCGAACCCGTCCACGATACGAACCTGCAAAAGCGGCACGGCGCCGACGAGAGCCATGACGAGACAGAACCAACCGATTGCACGAAGCACGGTGTGGCTTTCATCCCGGCGCAAGGGCCAGCCCTGATCGGTCCACGCGAGTCGCAGGGCCAGGTAGAGGTGGCCGAGCGCGCCGACGATCGCACCGATGATCGCCAACCCGTCGTACAGATGGAGTGCCGACAAGCCGGGCAAGGCGAGTGAAAGGACCGCGGCGATCGAGCCGATGCCGAGCGCGGCACACGCGGCCAAGGCGCTGAACCGGCGCGTCCGGGCGCCGCTGTGCGCATGGACGAGTTGGGTCACGTCAAAGCGCCAGCCGCACGACGGGCATCGCGCGCTGGCCAGGCCGGTCAGGTTGTATCCGCACTCGGGGCAACGCAGCTCGGAGTCGACAAGATTCGTTTCGGACCGGTCGGCGGGGGGCGTGCTTTGTTCGGGATCGTTGGGTTCGTCGGTCATGGCCGGGCCTGCGCCGTCAATGCCAGAACATCAGCAACAGGATCAACAACACGACGATCAACACCCACCCGATCGAGCGCGTCGACGCCATGGAGCCCGTCGACCGCTGCCCGCGCGACGGCAGGCGCGCGATGATCCAGTCGCCGCAGTGCGGGCATTTCTGTGTGTCATCGTATACGGGCTGGCCACACGACGGACACTCCATCATGTCATCTTCGGAGTCGTCGTCGGAGCCGAACTCCTCCTCTTCATCGACCCAATCTTCGTCCGGTTCGTCGATCCAGGTCATCGCGCGCTCGCTTTCATCGGCTATTCCATGGGCGGCGGCATGGATTTGATGATCTCGATCATCTGCTTGAACTCGGGCGTGTCACACTGATGGCACCATTCGAAGAGGACGCTTTCGACGCCGGTGACGAATACACCGGCGTGTCGCATTCGATCGAGCGCCACGACATAATCGATCGGGCTGCGTGACCCGACGGCGTCGGCGCACACGAACACGTCGTAATCGCGCGAGCGCAGATCAAGCGCCGTTTGCTGCACGCACACGTGGGCCTCGACCCCGACGAGGACGACCTGCGGCCGATCGATCGCGAGCATCGCTTCGCGCACCGGCGGGTGCTCCCAGGCGCTGAAGGTCGGTTTTTCGAGCACGCGCGCGCCGCAGCGCGTCAGGCATTCCGCGAGGGCGGGCTCCGTCGGGCCGATGCCCTTGGGATACTGCTCCGTCGCCAGGACCGGAATGGAGAAGATCTTCGCGCCTTCGAGCAGGCGACGACACGAGTCGACGACGCGCCGCTGGTGCCGAATGGCGGGCAGAAGTTTCACCTGTACGTCGACGACGAGGATGCAGGAACGGTCGATTTCGAGTTTGTCGGGTCGCATGGGCCGCGGCTTCTTGCGTCAAACGTTCACGCACGGTGACCGGTTCATCGCGCCTCGCGCATCAGGCCGAGTGTACGAACGTGCGCGGGTGGGGTCAAACGAACGGCGATCACTGCTGGTCTCGGCGCCGCTGATTGTCGCGCAACAGTCGCTCGAACTGCTCGGACAGCGCCGGGCCGCCCAGGTCGGGGTAGAGAAACTTCTGCTGCTCGATGACCTTGATGATGCCCGCGGGATCTTCCTCGAGCGCGCTTCGGCACTGCAAGTCGCGAAGTAGCGCCTTCCATCGCACGGGATCGGTGGCGGCCAGTCCGGTGGCGAGCCGGTTGAACTCGTCCAGCGCCTGATCAAAACGCCCGAGGCGATACAGCGACTCGGCGTACCCGAAGACGATCCGTTGATTCTGCGCGCCGCCGTCGTCGCGGCGCAGCGCCGCGAATGCATCGCGCGCCGGCTCGTATTGACCCGCCCAGAGGTTCGCTTCGGCGAGTTGTACCCGAACCGCTTGGCGCTGCGCCTTCGACACATGCGACTCGGGGCTCATCGCCCAGTCGTGAATGTGCTGCGCAAGCAGAAGCACGAGCTGAGCCTTTTTCTTCATGGCATCGTCCATCTCGTCGAACGCGGCGCGGCGCACGTCCTTGGCGACGCTCGTGAACAGCGCCTGCATCGTCGGGCCGGCGTCCGTCGGGTCGGCCGCCAGATAGGCGGGAATCGCTCGCGCCGCCTCGTCGAGTCGCCCGAGCGCCTGATAGGCCGTCAGCCGAACACGCCAGACGCGAGAAGCGAGGTCGCGATGCTGGCTGACGCTGGTCTCGAAATCCGCCAGCAGTTCCAAGGCGGCCGCGTGCCGATCGACCCCGGGCAGCACGAGCGTTTCGGCGACCGTGAGCTTGGCGCGGGCCAGGAGATCCTGGCGTTCGTGGCGCGCCGCATCGTTCGGGAGCTCGTGCAGACCCGCGCCGGCCTTCGTCACGAACGCCCGGTATTTCGCGAGAAGGGTGTCGACACTCCGGCGCGCTTCGATGTCGCTGAGCGTACCGGCGGCGATATCCTTCTCGGTAGCCCGGGAAAGCGCTCGAATCTCCAGAAACAGACTTTCGACGTAGTGCTCGTGCGTCTTGCCGACCTGAGCGTACTGCGTCGCGGCTTCTGCGAAATGGCCGGCGCGATCGAGATACTGCGCGTAGAAGAATCGCCAATACGCGGCATCGTCGCTTTGGGGATAGGCATTGAGCAAGTGGGCGAGCGCGTCGCCGTAGAGCCGATCTATCTTGGCGTCGTTGTCTTTTCCTTGGGTTTCGAGCGTGGCCAGGAGCTGGACCGCGAGGGTGGCGGCGCGCTGGGCCGAAGGGAAGCCCTGGTAGTCGCGCGAGAGTTTCAGGAATCTTCGAGCCGCCTCGTTGACGTCGCCGAGGCGGTATTCGGCGGCCGCCATTTGAAAAAGCAGATCTCCCGCCAGCGCTGCGGAGGCCGCGGAGGCCGACTTGAAATACTGATCACCGCGTCGAATCGCCGCGCGCAGTTCCTCGTCGCTCCTGGTGTCATCGGTCAGCAATTCCGCGAGTTGGGCGCACTGCTCGAAGGGATCGAGCTTCTCGCGCGGCGTGTTCGGATCGATGCGCTCGCTGACCGCGCTGTAGATCTCGCTGCGGCGCTTCGGGTATTCGCGCGTCAGGTGAACCAGCGTCTGCCAGGCCAGACGCTGGTGCTCGTTTGCGAGGGCTTGATCACTGTGACGAAGGGCGAACTTCGCCCAGGCGCGATGGATCTCGCGCTCTTCGAGGGCGATGACGAGCCGCATGCCGAAGCCATTGTCCCCGGCCGGCAGCCCGTCGGCGAAGTGCTGGGCCGCGGTCAAGGCCGCGTCGAACCGCTCCTCGCCGCACTCGTTTCGAATGAACTCGAGGTGCGCCAGCTGGACGGCCCAGGCCACGCGCTTCACCTCATCGGGATTCGACAGGCGCTGGCCGATGGCCAGCGCGCGCTGCAGCGCCTCGCGTGCCTGGCGGTGCTGATTGAGCCGCGAGAACGTCATGCCGAGCAGCGTCATGGCCTGGATCTGCACGTGGCTTTCGTCGTGCGGCGTGGCGATGAACTGCTTCATGTCTTTGAGCCCGGCAAGCACCTCGTTCAACAGGGTAGCCCGCTCCGGATCGTCCGCAGGGTAGGCGAGCGAATCATAGAAGAGTGCCCAAAGGCGAACGTACTGGGCTTTGGGCGTGAGCTCATCTAGCCGATCGATGTAGCCGGTTTTCTCCAACCGATCGAAATCGGGAATCGTCATCCCGTCGATTCGTGCGTATTCCTTCTTGAGGTGCTCGAGGAGCGCGTCCGACGTTTTGACCGCCAGGGTCGTCTGAGGGCGCAGAGCGGCCCGATCCGCTTGCGTCCCCCCGCGATAGAGAATCTTGGTGATCAGCGGCTCGGCCTGTTCATAGAGGACCGATCGCGCGAGCGCAAACTGCCAATCGACGCACCGCTTGTCGTCGGGGTGCTTCTTGATGAGCGTTCGAAGTATGTCGTTGGCTTCTTGGAGCACGCGCATCCGGTAATCATGGGCGCGCGACCGGTCGGCGTATTCGGCGAGCTTGACCTCCCGACTGAGCAGCATCGCGTCGATCTTGTCACCGGGCGGGAAGTCGGCCATGTGCAAGTCGAGAATTTCTTGCAGTCCGCGCTTCTTCAATCCGGCGCGAAAGACGCCGATGTTCAATCGATCCTCTACGGCGGTGAGGCGCGGCATGTTGGTGTATTGCTGCGCAACCGCGCGCCAGCAGGGCGCCAGAACGGTGAGCAGCGCCGTCAGGCGGAAGGCGCACGATCGCAAGCTCCGGCAACGCGGTTTGAGGCAAACGGCATGGTGGGTACGCGGCGTCATGGGGCACTATGGTTCCGCAAATGCGATCTTTTTGGCGCCGGCGCGCACGGCCGCGTTCCAGCACCCGACCACGTTGTCCCAGGCGACGTCGTTGCCCGCGACGATCACGACCGGCGTGTCGTGGTCGAACCCCGGCGTGGCGAAGATGCTCTGGAGAAACTCGGGCAACGCATCGAAGTCTTGCGGCACGTCGTTGAACCGGTCGATGCTCAGGGTGATGTTGTCAATGCCCGGTCCGGATTTGCTGACGCGCACGACGATGGGGCTGATCGGAAGGGCGACGGCCGCGTGCGCCCCTGTTTCCTTGGGCATGGACGACGAGAGAATGCCCTCGGCCCGCTCGAACGTCGTCGTCACGAGAAAGAAGATAAGCAGAAGAAAGCTCACGTCGATCATCGGCGCAATGTTGACCGAGGGCATCAGGCCGCGCCGCCGGCGACGCCGGGCCCGGCGCTTGGCGCGCATTGCGCTGATCTGAGTCTGACTGAAGCGCGGTCGCGAATCGGGTTGGGGTGGTGCGCTCATGTCATTCATGCTCCCCGACGTGCGCAACGACGTTCAACAATTCGATCCCCTGATCGGCGACGATGTGCATCACGGCGCGAACGTCCTCATACGGGAGCCGGCGGTCGGCGCGGATGATCACCTTTAAATTGGGGATGATCTGCCGCATGCTCGCCAGTCGGTCGGACAGGGCGAGTAGCGACTCGGGTCGATTCGGGCCGATCGCATACTTCACGCCGCCTCTCGGGCCCGCCTCGGGATCCGCCAACGAGCAGTTGATGATGACCCGGTCCTTCATCTTGACGACCTCGGCGGTGCTGTGGTCCGGCTCCGGCAACTGCATCGGCACCTGCTCGGCCGAGGAAAAACGAGAGACCAGCATGAAGAAAATCGTCAGGATGAAGATGACGTCCACAAGCGGCGTGGCGTTGAAGGCCAGGGGCCGTTCGAATTGTTCGCTTCGCCTCGATCTCATGGCTTCGTGCGCTCTCGGCAAGTTCCCTCAGGTCGTACTCGGCGACGCGGAACCCGGCTGCGGCGTCGCGCCGGGCTCGGCGGGCGGCGTGGGTGCGGGCGTGGCGGCCGCGGGAGCCGTCGTGCCCATCGCGGACCGGGCGGCTTGCTGCGCACCCGGCTTGAACACGGATAGCAACTGCTCGACCGTCAACGCGCACTCCGCGGTCAATACGTCGATGCGGTTGCGAAACACGCCGTAGATGCTGAGCGACGGAATGGCGACCGCGAGGCCCCAGAACGTCGTGATCAGCGCGATGGCCACCTTGTCCGCGACGATGCGCGCGCCGGGGAACGCATCGGCCGCGTGAATCTCCGCGAACAACAGGATCATGCCGGTCACCGTGCCGAGCAGACCGATCATCGGCGCGACGTTGCCGATGATGTTCAGGTATTCGATCTTGCGAAACAGTCGCGCGGATCGTTCGTCGAGCGTTTCTTCGATCGCCCGCTCCATCGCGGCGAAGCCGTTGGGTGCTTCGACGAGTCCGGCGTGGACGACGTAGCCGAGCATGGTGGGTTCCTCGCCCGAGTACTGAAGCGCATCCAGGTAGGCGCGCTTGTCGATGAGCCCCTTGATGCGTTCGTGCGCTTCGGGCGGGACGATCGTACCTCGCCGGATCGAGACCGCGTGCTCGATGGTCAAGGCGACCGTGACGATCGACAGGCCGATCAGCCCGAACGCGATGATGCCTCCTTTGACGACGAAGAAGTCGAAGTAGTTGATGCCGACCGCCGAAGCGTCACCCTCCGCTCCGGTCTGGGCGAGCGCCAACGGCGCGAGCATCAGCGCCAGCACCGCTGCGGCCGGGCCGAGTCGTGTGATCTTTCGCAGCAAGTCAGAGTCCTCCTGCTAGCTCGCGCCGAGGGTCCGGTCGGCGCTTATCCATGTTCGCTCGTGTGCAACTGCGCCAGTGCGTCCTCGGCGCGCCGGCGCTGCGGCTCGGTCAAGTTCGGGCGGTTGAGGCATTCCGTCAACAGCGATTTCGCCTTGTCGAAGGATTCCATGCGCTTGAGCACGCCCGCGGCCGCGATCAGGCCGTCGGCGGCGCGCGGATCGTCGGGAAAGTGCGTCACGACGCGCAGGTACGGCCAACTCGCTCGAATCAGGTCCTTCCGCGTCTGGGCGCGTGACAGGAGCGCGTCACCCTTGAGCAGGAGAAAGTCGGGGAGCCGGGACTCCGGGCAGGCGCGGATGGCGTGGTCGATACCGACCAGCAGCTGGATCGACGCCTCTTGGCGCAGGGCCGATCTCATCGCCGACAGCAACATGCCGTAGACTTCGTCCGTGCCGATCGATTCGTCGATCGTGACGGCTTCCAGGCGTTTGGCTTCGGCGTCGGCGCGATGGTCGCCGATGGAGCGCAGCACCTGGTATCGATAGACGAGCAGCAGCGATCGCGCCGGCCCCTCGGGCAGTTGGCCGATGACGCCCGACAGTTGTTCGAGCGCGCGGGCGGCCTTGGCGTTACGCTGTTTTGGCACCGACTTGGGCATCAGGTACACGGCCGACGCCGGGCCGGAAAACTTCCCCTGCGCCACGCGAATGAAGTACCCGGTCGCCCGGCCGAACTGGCCCGCCTCGTCGGTAGCACGACAGAGTCTCGCGGCCAGCAGGTCCGACCAGAACGAGTCGGAGGTGTAGAACATCCGGCGATAGCGCGATACCGCTCGGGCGGGCTCGCCGCTCGCGACGAAACGCTCGGCCTGATTGAAGTCGGTGAACAACGAACCCCGGCTGATCTTCAGCAGCGAAATCTTGTCGATCCGGGCCGATTGCGTGTCTCCGGTGGCGAGGCGAAACGAGACATAGCCGTTCGCGAATCCGTTGATACGCACACCGCTGTAGTTGACACCGTCGGCCTCGATCTCGTCGGCCGAACTCGAGCCGGCCGCGATCAACACGAGCGCCAGGGCGATCGCGCGCGGCGCGGCGTGCGCCGCCAGGGACGTGACGCATCGAACACGCGAACGCGTCGTCCGCCCGCAGCTAGGGTAGGTCGTTCTCCGAGACAAACGTAAAGTCCCCGTTGGTTTGGCGCGCGATGGCTTCCAGGATGCGGCGACCGGCCTGGTCGAGATACGCGATCGTGAAAAACTTGGCCTTCACGTCCTTGTTCCAGACAGCAATTCGCTCGAGCAAGCCGGGATCGAAGTCCATTCCGTCCGACAAAAGGTAGACAAGGTCGGGTTTCAGTGAAAGAGCTCGCCGGATGGCGGGCGCGGGGTCCGTGCCGCCGATCGGGTGAACCTTTTTGAGAAAGTCGAAGAACTCGCCCTTGCGCCTGCCGATGGCGCTGACCAGCTCGCGCGGCGGTGCTTCCAGCGGCGGACCTTCGTTGAAAAAGATCACGTGAAACTTCTGACTCCGTCGCAATGCACGGATGGAGCGCTCCAGCTCCTTCTGCACGAAGACGAAGGTGTCCAGCATCGAGCCGCTGCGATCGACCACGTAGACGATGCGCTTCGCCTCGCGCGCGGACCCGCCGAGCCCGAAGAACTCCGGACCGTTGGACTTGCCGATCGAGAGGCCAAGGTGCGACAGGTCCCCGCCGGCTCCGCCGATCCCGATAAGCGACAGGTCGGGCTTGGCGGAAGGCAACACGTCGATCGGGGACGGGGCGGGCTTCGGCGAGAAGCGCAGCTCGCTCGGTTTCGTCACCACCGCGGCGTCACTGAGCTTGGGCGCGGGCGACGGTGCGAACGCCGGCGCGTCCAATGCCCCGACGATCTCGGTCCGGGCCACGGGCAGGTCGGAGTCGGGCTCCTCCCGGCCGTAGGGAAACACCAGCGCGAACATGGCGGCGAGCAGCAGCAGGTGCAGGGCCAGCGAAAGAAGCCATACCGACACCAGGCCCTTGCCGCTGAGCGTCATGGAGGGCGAATGCTTCGGGATCGGCGGGTACGCCGCTGAAACGGCGGCGGTGGCCGGCTCCGGCAACGTCATCGAACAGGCTCCGGTAGGCTGAAATCGAGGGCCCGTCGCCAGTCTCGAGTCGAGGCGGGCGATATCGGTCGGCGACGATCATTCGGTGCGCCACGCCTCTACAAAGTGTAGGCGTCGCAGGAAATGGCGTCAATTGCGGGGTCAGCGTGTCACGGCGGCGTCTCAGGGCGACCGTTTCCGACAGCCTCTTGTTTCGTCGTATTGTCAAAGCGGCTACACTGCGCCACCCATGAAGACATCCAAAGCAACCAGAGGCCACTCGGCAGGTTCGCATGTTTGCACGGCCGCTCTGATGATCGCAGCGGTGCTATGCGGTTCGGCGTTTGCGGCGGGCGACGACGCCGGCAAACCGCCGGCTTTTCCCCCGGCACCGGCCGTGTCGCTCGCGCCGGTGAACGGCCAGGCCAATCTGGCCGACTACCAGGCGGGCGTCGTGGAGCTGGTCGATCGCCTCGTCAGCCTGGCGAAGGGAAGCGATGACGCGCTGCTGCGTGCGGAGCTTCGGCTCGCGGCCGCCAACATCGTGCTCGCCCGTCAGATAGAGCCGGCGTCTACCCGGGCGTTTTGGGGGCTCACCAGTCCCGAGCCGAAGGCCGATGATCGGGACGCGGTGCGTGCCGCGTTTGATTCGGCCGCGGGGCTGATTGCGACGGCGGAGAAGGATCTCGACGCGGCCCAGGCGGCAGCGCCTAAGCCGGAAGAGCCCGCGGCAAAGGAGGAGGAGGCCGACAAGGACGCCAAAAGCGACGCCACGAATAGCAAGGTCGAACTGTGGCAAGCGCGCATGTCGGCGGCCAAGGCGCAACGTCGGGCGTTGAAAGCGTTTCAACGGGCACTTCGTGCCGTATTGGTGCCGCCGGCGGAGGCGGATGCCGCGCGCGAGCGCCGGCGAGCCGCATCGGAGATGGCAGCGTTACTCGAGAACGACGATCGTCGCGTGGCGGCGGCGGCCGGGTTCTGGCAGGCGTATCTACGCAAGGATGAGGAGGATCCGAAGCCGGTTCTGTCGCGCCTCGACTACGCGCTCGATGACTTCGTGCCGGCGGAGCGGCCGTATGCCTTTTTCTCTCGCCTGTTGCGCTGCATGGTGCTGGCGTCGCACGACGAGCGCGTGGCCGCCCTGGCCTTGTTGAAGCAGATGGAGGAGCAAACCTTCGTCTGGTTTCCGGAAGCCGACCAGCAGCAGGTCGCGGCGTCCGGCGTAGCCTGGGTGGAGTATCAAACACTCGCCGGCTGGAACAATAGCCTCGATCCCGACAAGCAGGCCGACGAGCGAAACTGGTGCCGCAACGAAGCACAAAAGACCATCGACCGCGCCCTGAAGGAGCACACCACCCTGCCTCGACTCTGGCCGGCCATTCCGGTCATGTCGGACCTATCCGCCCTGGAAGCCAAGGCGTCCGGTAAGGGCTAACGACGCAGATCCCGCCGGCGATCGTCGGTGGGTAGTATTGCCCAGGTGGCAATGGCGAGCCCGTGATTCCCACCCATTACACGCTGTTTTTGTGCCCACTTGTCGCACGACGGCGTTTACATAACTCTTTTATTTACAGCAAGTTAAAACGTAGCTGCGAAATATTTCAGACGCCCGATCGAGGTGGCACGGCCCATGCAATACAGGGGGTTCGGAACGCAACGGGAACCTGCCGTGAGCGATCCGGCGGCCGCAGGGGGTGAGACGGCCGGCAGGCACGCGGCGGTTCCCTCAGTCGGACGAAGCACAACTTCCTCTGCTGGCGACCCGCGTACCTTGCGGTCTGAGACGCTATTTGGGGAGATCAGCGCCACTCAGACGCGAGGTGTCGCGGGCTGCCTATTTTTACACTCTGCAATTTCCACGCCGCGCGTCTTGCCGATCAGATCGTCCGCCGCGCCTCGATTCGCTCGCGAAGGACCGGCGGGAGATGGACGAGCTCCATTTCCGGCAGATTGGCCGCGGCGTCCGCACAGTGATCGAGTTGAGTGGCCGCGTCCGTATCCAGGTCGACGAACACCACCGGTTTGCCGCGCAGCCGGACCAGCCCACCGCCCTGGCCGCCAAGGTGCTCCCGGCGCACGGCGATGTCGAATCGCTCGAACAGTGCCAGCAGGGCGTCAAGCTGGGATAGCGCGTCCATGGGGCCGGCGTCGCTTCAAGAGTTGCGTTGCCACAGGCCGATACCACTCAGACTGGGAAACGCGCGTCACGGAGTATGAGTACCGAGATATGCCCGTCATGGTCAAGCCTACGCCCGTCAGGACGCGGACGCCCGTGACGGCGAACACGGCGACACACATCGAAGAGCAGCTCGAGAAGCTGCAGGACAAATTCGACGATTTGAAGGTCAAGGTACGCCAGGCCCAGCAGCTTGCGTCGTTGGGGACCGCGGCCGCCACCATCGCCCACGAGGTCAACAACCTGCTCACGCCGATGCTCGGCTATGCCGAGTATGCGGTGATTTCAGACGATACCGAGTTTCAGAAGAAGGCCCTGACGCGGACGATCAAGAACGTCCGCCGGCTCATCAAGATGACGGATCGGATTCTGCGGCTCGGGGCGGCCACGGAGACGGAGGCGGCGTGCGTATCGGTGCGGGCGCTTGTCGACGAAGGGCTCGAATCGCTCTGTCGCGACCTGCGCAAGGACGGCATCACCGTCGCCATCGACGTGCCGGAGTCACTGTGCGTCCTGGCGAGCGCGGCCGACCTCGAGCAGGTACTGTTCAACCTGTTTCTGAACGCGCGTCAGGCGATGGCGGAGAAGCACGGCGGCCGGCTCACCATCACCGCCAAGCGAAGCGACGAGCACGTGACCATTGCCGTGCACAACACGGGCGACGCGATTCCCGCGAGCGTGCTGCCGACGATCTTCGACACGCTGGCCACGACTAAGCCGACGACGCGCGAAGGCAAGGCGCGGTGCCGAGGCCTGGGGCTGGCGCTGTGCCGCGAGCTGATGGAAGAGAACAACGGCGCCATCAGCGTCACGAGCACACCGCAAGACGGCACGACGTTTCGGTTGACCCTGCCGGTGGGCGAGAGGGACGAGGAATCGTCTATTGCGGGTCAAGCGTCGCGCGGCGTGGCCGGCATGCGCAGGGACAATTCGTAGGGTCCGCTGTGCGGACCAAAGTGCCATCAATAGGACGCGGAAGGCCGGAAGTGTCAGGTCGTGGCATCCACGACCACGCCGGCCCTCCCCCAGCCCCTCCCGCGGGGAGGGGGGTATGTGCCCTCGGCACTGCTCACAGAGCAGTGGTACAAGGGAGAAGCATGCCTCCGCTTTGTGGGAGCATGGCAGCCCCGGGTGGCGGAACTGGGATGAGCACTCCGTTGGTCCGCACAGCGGACCCTACGGCTGCGCCGCTCATTGCGTTGCATGCTTCCGCTTCGCGGAAGCATGGCACCCACTGCTGAGCCCCGAACCCTTTCCTTCGTCGCGGAGCCTGTCCGCCTAGGGCGGAATCCCTTGATCCCTTCCCTTCGTCCCGTTGTCCCTACGTCCCTATGTCCCGCTCCTCCTACGCCAACGGATTGAGCGTCAACCCCGTCGCGAGCTTGGGATAGAAGTAGGTGCTCTTTTGCGGCATGAAGCCGCCGGCTTCGCTCACGGCACGAAGGTGTGCCATCGGTGTGGCACGCGTCAGCAGGGCGACGCCGGACTCGGCCTTGGCCGTCGCTTTCGCGTCGTCCTCGGACTTGACGTAGCGCACGGCCGACTCGCTGCCGAGCTTCTTCGCCAGCAGCCCGTCGATCAGGTAACGGTGCAAATAGGCGTAGTCGAGCTCGTACCACGGTTCGCACTGATCCGGTTCGATCGACCGCAAGGCCGGGCGGTTGGTGAACTTCACGCCGGTCTCCCGGCCGGTGGTGCCGTCTTCCAGCACGAGGTCCGCCGACCCGACGCCGCACGGCTCCACGCCTTCGGCCCACGCCTCGAGCACGGTGTCGAGCGAGACGCTCGCCAACGCCCGGCAGTACGGGAGGATCAGACAGCCCGGGTCGTCCATGCTCGCGAGCACGAACATGCAGAAGTTGGCCGGATGGCCGATGCGAAGGTCGCCGCCCTCCTGTTCCTTGATGAAGTCGCGATACATCAGTGCGGTGCCGTAGCGGTGATGGCCGTCGGCGATGTAGAGCTTCTTGGTGCCCATGTTGGCGACGATCGCGTCGATCAGGCTCGTCTCCGTCACGATCCAGAGTTTGTTGGTGACGCCGTCGAGCGTGCCCTGTGCGTCCGGTTGACGCTGGGCGGTGGGGGCAAACGCCTTGCCGATCACGTCCTTCGGATCGCTGTAGAGGCCGAAGATCGGCGAGAGCTGGCAGCGGGTCGCCTTCATCAGGGCGAGGCGGTCTTCCTTGGGGCCGCCGAAAGTCAGCTCGTGCGGCAGGATGATGCCTTCGTCGAAGGGGCGCAGGCGGACGCGGGCGATGAACTTGCGGCGCGTGTAGGTCGTGCCGCCGTAGGTGAACTCCTGGTGGTAGAGGTAGAAGGCGGGCATTTCCTCCTGGGTGAGCGTGCCGTCATCGAGCCAGGCGCTCAACGTGGTCGCGGCCCGGTCGTAGGCGGCGGGCGGGCCGGCCGACTTCGGCGGCAGGTGCGGCAGGTCGACGGCGACGATGTTGTGGTCGCTGCGGGCGAGCAGGGCGTCTTTGTCGTTCTGATCGAGCACGTCGTAGGGTGGCGCGATCAGGTTGGAGACGTCGCCGTCTGTCTTGGTGAAGTCATACCGGGTGGCCGCGAATGGGGTTACTTCGAGCATGGTGTCAATCCTCTTCAGGTATTGGTCCGAGTGCGTTTCTCGCTCGTCTGCCGTTCAAGTCCGTAGGGTCCGCTGTGCGGACCGGTTAGTCAGCTCAGAATTCTCACCCGGTCGTTATCCGGGCCGCTCCCTCATCCGCCTCAGGCGGACGGCTTTGAACACGGTGCTGTACATCTTGGTCCGTCAGCGTATCCGTGCGGATATCTTTCGTCCCGCAACGACCCCCCTCGATCCCCCCTTAACCAAGGGGGGAAGAAAATGCAACGGCGCGACGGCGGTGTGTTGCGCGGCCGGAACACGATGTCATGCGTTTTGCGCCGGCCGATCCGTGGCGCAGGGCGGCCGCGGATGCACTGCTCGCAGAGCAGTGGCACGCCGGTTGCACCTCCCCGAACGTTTGTTGCCATGACGCCGTCCGGCCCGCTCCCTTATCCGCCTCAGGCGGACGGCTCTGAACCGCTGCCCTGCATCGTTGCGTCGGCTAATCCGCGCGGAAACGGATGGGCAAGATGCGTGCCGCGCGGGTGTTAGGCCGCGTCGTCCGGATCGAGCAACGAGCGCACTTCGTCGAGCGTGGGCGTACGGGCGGTGTTGATCCAGCCGGCGACAAGCGCTTCCTGGCCGCATCGTTGCAGGGATCTAAACCGGCGGAACTGTTTAGGATTGGATGCGCATCCAAACTGTATACGCAGGTCCACGAACACGGCCGCGTTCTTTGCCGTGAAAAGCTCGATGCGTGACTTGCGCCACCAGGCCCGGCCGGACCGAATCGCCAGCCCTCCCGGAATGACCCACTCTTGCTGATCTATGCACAAGATACTCAGCCACAACGCCAAACAAACTACCATGAAACCTACGGTCAGTTTCAAGCCGAAAATGCCAGTATACCAGGCAGGCAACAAGAGAGTCAGTCCGAGCAGAAGCGCTCGCGGGTCCGTCAGGGGGCGCGAAAGGCGATTCTGTTTCCGCGCGTCGGAAAGTGCTGCCTCGCCTTGCTTTTGCGGGTTGGCCCGGCTCAAGTTGACTAGCGCTACGGCCGCCTCGGTGTCGTAGTCGATCGATACGGGTTCGAAAGGCTCGGACGTGGGGCGGAGCATCCTGCCACGAGGTTGCGAAGCTGCCTGGACCATGATGCACGTGCCCGGCGGTGCGGATCGGATTACTCGACACGCCTTTCGCAAGCCCCAGAATGACGAACGCAAAGCGCGCTCGACCAGGCGATGCGGAAGTCGCTTGGCGGCGTTGGGAGACATCGAGATCAAGTCAAGCCGCCGGGATCGAAGCCGTGTGCGGCGCATGACGAGCATTTGGCGCAGCGACAGCAGGCAGGGCGTGGTCAACAGGGACATGACTACAGCGAAGACTTCGCAAACGATGAACAGGGAATTCGACAGGGTCGGGGTTCCGCTGACGATGACCGATATGATGCCCACGACGATCAGCGTCACGACAAGCCAAACAGCGCATACGACGGGGACCAAAACGAAAGGCGGGATTCGAAACCGCGGCGTCGGCACGTAGATCGTGCGATAAGACGGCTTCGGTTGGTCGGTCGGTATATCCATCACTCCACTCGCTCTGTCGGCGGAGCTTCGCTCGCCCCGCCTGCATCGTCGCCTTCCGGATCGAGCAACGAACGAACTTCTTCCAGCGTCGGCGTTCGGGCGGTGCTGATCCAGGCGAAGAGGGTGCACCACGGTCCCAGGTATTCGGGGAAGAAGATGCGTACGATGTCGGAACCCTTGATCAGGTCGCACTGCCGTCCGCGATGCACAAGTAGTGAGGCGTTTTCCGGGGTCAGCAAACTCACTTCCGCCGCGCGGCACCACGTCGCATGCCTGAGCCGAACAATGCCCCCAGGCACGATCCACCAATGCAACGGCGGAAAAATGGTCTGCAGCAAGGTGGACAACAGCCACGGCAATCCAACGAGAGCACCGAAGAACGTGCCGACCTTCACAGCGGCCTGCAGTCCATGCCAGCCCCAGAAGAGCGCGAAAAGCAACACAATACAAGCTACAAAAACAAGCGGGATCGAATCGCCGGGAATGGCATCGTCAAGCCACTTCGAAACTCGATCGCGAGCCTCTTGGCCGGCATCACCCGGGATCTCGCTTCCATTGAGGCGAACGAGGTTGTGAAGCGCCGAGCGATCCTTGAAGTAAGCAGGTTCAAACGGCACATCAGTGATCACGGGCAGCACGGGCCAAGGGCGTTCCGGCAGGACGACGAATGCAAGGCCCGGACCAACCTGCGGCGGAGCGCTCCGCGGCCTTTCTGGGTCTTCACTCATCCACCACTCAATGGCCCTGTGCGGAAGCCGTTGAACGAAATCAGGGCGGCCTGCCATGCGGCGAAGCCTACGAAGCCGTGACGACGGTCGCCAAGCCAGTAGTCGGCGGCGCATCCAATCAATGGGCCAAGTGACAAATCTCAGCGAGAAAAAGAGGGTGCATGGACCGGCGATTATGAGAACAAGAATCGCAACAGGATCCGCCGCCAGTGGCCTGCCGCGGATCATTGGGAGCAGTAGGGCAAGGGACCCGCACACGACGGCGGCAGGCAGAAGAAGTAGCAGTACGCTGAACACCGGCACGAGCGCACCTAACCCGGAGGCATATTCCAACTTTGGGCGAAAGGTGTAGTAAGGCCGATTGCAGGCTGTCCGTGAAGCTGGCGCCATTCAGTTGCCGTCTTTCAATTCGCTACGTTCGGTCAGGTGGATGAACACACTGGAATCGCGGGTTTCGGCTGTCTTGGTGTACCTGTGCAGGAGGTGCCCGAGGCGTTGTGTACACGCGTCGTCGCACGCCGGGCCGAGCACGTAGGCGCCGGCACTGGCCCAAGCCGGGCCCGGCAGGCCGTCATACTGAACCTGCGTGTAGAGCGCACCGCCTTGAAACAGCGTGCGGCCGAGCAGGAGAAGGTGATATTGCTCGGCGTTGCCGTTTTGCCAGTAGTTGCGCCACGTGCCGCCGATGAGGATCAGCGCGACCACGACGATCGTGACCCGGTTCCACTCGCGCTCGGAGACGAGCGGGCGTCGCTGCGGCGGTGGGGCCGGAGCCTGCGGCGCAGCGACGGTCTCGTCGGCCGGGGCGTCGTTGGGGTCACGTTTGCGTCTTGACTTGGTCATTCGTTCGGTTGCCGACCAGATTATCTTGCCCAGATCAACCCAGTATACCGCGTGCGGTGCGCCGGCGCCACTCAGGGCCCCAGGTTGCCAAGATTATTGAAGCAGTTCTTGACACCGGTACCGCGTCGTGGACATTGTGAAGGTATGACGACGGCGAAGCGCGATCGCGAGTTGGAAGAGGAGTTGGCGGCACTGACCGCCGAGCGTTTTCCGGGGATCGATATTCGCATCGAGCACAGCGACCGTTGGCAGCGGATGAGCGTGACGTTTCGTTGGGCGGGGTTTGGCAACCTGTTGCCCGAGGAGCGGTTTCATCGATTGCAGTCGGTCATACCCGATTCGTTTCGCGAGCGGAAGCTGACGGGGTTCGTCTGGCTCGAGCTGGCCGAGGGGGAGACGATCGACGGCTTTCTCAAGCTGCCGCGCAGCGAGGACGTCGCCGAGCGCGAGGCCGAGCTGTACGAGAAGATGACCGGGTCGAACTTCTTCGGCGGGTTGAAGAAGGCGTTGGGGCGATCGGCGATGAAGTCGTGTCCGGGCGATTTGAGCACGTCGGTCGGCGTGTTGAAAGATGCCGGGTGGGCGAAGCGGGACGTCGAGGCGGGCAAGCTCGTGTTCATTCGCCACGGGGCGTATTGCGACTGCCAGGTGCTGGAGTCGGTCGCGCCGGCGCTGAAGGAAAACTACGGGGCGTGAGGGCAGGGCCGTAGGGTCCGCTGTGCGAACCAGAGCGGAGGCCTTCGTGCCACGAATTGGCACTATTTGGCATGCTTCTGCTTCGCCGCGACTCGAGCACACTGGCACGCGCTCGACTCCGGGTTCTTGATTAGATCCGGAACGTGCCCGACTTCGACGGCTTCGCAGAAGCATGGCACCCGCGCCAAGGCACCCGGCCCTGGCCAATCGACCCCACGTCGCATTCGCGGCCGGTTTGCGTTACCTTCCGGGGATGATCTCGTTTTCGGTTCACAAGACGGACGGACTCGCCCGGCGCGGGACGCTGACCACGCCGCACGGCTCGGTCGAGACGCCGGTCTTCATGCCGGTGGGGACGGCCGGCACCATCAAGGGCGTTACGCCGGACCACGTGCGCGCCAGTGGGGCGACCATGATCCTGGCGAACACGTATCACCTTCAGCTTCGTCCGACGGCCGAGGTGGTCCGCGACCTCGGCGGGCTGCACGCGTTCATGGCGTGGGACGGGCCGATCCTTACCGACAGCGGCGGGTATCAGGTCTTCTCGCTCGGCGGGATCAACAAGATCACTGACGACGGCGTGGAATTCCGGTCGCACATCGACGGGGCGCGAATGCGGCTCGATCCGGCGTCGGCCATGCAGATTCAAAACGATCTCGGGGCGGACGTCATCATGGCGTTCGATCAGTGTCCGCCGCTGCCGTGTAGTCGGGAGCTGGTCGTGCAGGCCGTCGACCGGACGATCCGGTGGGCGGCGGCGTGCCGCGAGTTTCACCGGCGCGAGGATCAGGCGCTTTTTGGCATCGTGCAGGGCGGGCTCGATCTCGACGAGCGGGCGCGGTGCAGCGAGGCGCTGGTGTCGATGGACTTTCCGGGCTACGCGGTCGGCGGGCTTTCGGTGGGGGAGCCGCACGAGGAGATGGTGCGCGTGCTGGAGCCGAGCGTGCGGATGTTGCCGGAGGGCAAGCCGCGGTATCTGATGGGCGTGGGCATGCCTCGGGATCTTCTGGCGGCGGTTCGCGCGGGGGTGGACATGTTCGATTGCGTGCTGCCGACGCGCAACGGTCGCAACGCTCAGGCGTTCACGGCCGGCGGTCCGCTGAGGATGCGGAACGAGCGGCACCGGCTGGATCGCGAGCCGCTGGAGCCGAACTGCGACTGCTACGCGTGCCGAAATTTCTCCCGCGGCTACATCCGGCACCTGTTCAACGCCAACGAGATGCTGGGCCCGACGCTGACGTCGATTCACAACCTGCGTTTTTTCCAGCGATTCATGGGTCGCGTGCGGGAGTTGATCGAGACGGGTAGTCTGGAGACAATCACAGACGAGTTCCCCATCGCGGCGATGTCGAACTCGGCCGAACTTGACGAGGACCACGCATGAACATTTGGATGACCGTGATGTCACTTCTGGCCCAGGCAGCCCCAGCAGGAGGAGGCGGAGGCGCGGGCGCGCCGTCCGGGCCCACGACGCCCCCCGTCGGGCCGGGGGCGAGCATGAACATCTTTCTCGCGCTGTTGATGGCCATGGTCGTGTTCATGTTTCTGTCGCAGCGCAGCCAGACCAAGAAAAAGGAGCGCGAGCGCAAGGAGATGTTCGACCGGCTATCGAAGAACGACCGTGTGCTGACGATCGGCGGCGTGATCGGCACGGTCCACACGATCAAGGAGGGGCACGAGGTCATTCTCAAGGTCGACGAGTCGACGAACACGAAGATGACGTTCGTGAAGTCGGCCATTCAGCGCATCATCACCGACGACTCGAACGTGGAGCTGGAGACGCAGTAGCGCTCGGGATGGCGATATCGAATGGTGCCACTGCTGTGTCAGCGGTGGTTGATTGCAACCGTAGGGTCCGCTGTGCGGACCAACACGGAGCGGAATGAACCAACCGTTGGCGTGACGCGCACGCGGCGTAGGGCGGGTTTCACCCGCCAATACAACCGTTACCTGGCATGGTCACGCTTGGCTGTCGCTTCGCGTGAACCATGGCACCCGATCCGGATGACCACCTGATCACTTTCGCGTCTACGTGCGCTACTCGAACACGATCTCGTCGAGGATTGTCTGGGTGTCGCTCGTGGCGGCGCGGCGCATGCCGTTGTTGGTCACGGCCAGGATGTCGTCGCCGAGGAACACGCCGCGCGTGTAGTTCGACCAGTAGATGCCGGACTCGGGATAGCGCGTGCTGATGCGGCCGAGTTCCGTCAGGCCGCCGTCGACGGTCGCACTGAAGACCGCGATGCCCTCGAAGCCGCTCGGCACGTACGGGTCAACCACGTCGGTTGGGTCGCCCGGCGCGGTAATGCCCGGATCCGTGGTTCCCGATCCGCTGGTGTCCGGCGGCGGCGCGGCATCGGTGCTTCCGCCGGAAGTGTCCGTGTCCACTACTCCTACTCCGCCGCCCCCTACCGCGATCCCATAGTCGTAGATCGACAGCGGCAGGGCCACCATCCCGCGCTCGGCGTAGTAGGTAAACGCCTTGGGGTTGTAGAGCGCTTCGGAGTACGCCCCGGTGTCCTGCCCGAGGATGACCTTGCTCATCTCGGTCGGGTTGGCGAAGTCGGAGACGTCGTAGATCGATAGCTGCACGCCCCACGCGCCGACCTCACCGGGCGGCGGAACATACTGCCCCACGGTCAGCACGTGGTTTTCGTCCATCGGTACGATGAACGTCGAGTAGCCGGGGACTTTCAGTTCGCCCACCACGGTCGGGTTCGTCGGGTCGGACAGATCGAGCGTGAAGAACGGATCGATCTGTCGGTACGTCACGACGAAGCCGCGATCCCCGATGAAGCGAGCCGACTGAATCGTCTCGCCGGGTGCCAGACCGACGATACTGCCGGCCACCTCGAGCGACGTGTCGTTTTGCTGAAGCACGTAGACGTTGTTGCTGGACGGGCTTGCCGGGGCGAAGAAGCCGAACGAGGCGCTGGTCGTAGTGGCGACGCGAAGGAAGCCATCCTTTTCCCCCATTGAATACTGGTTGAGCACGCGACCGGGCACGGTGCCGGTGGCGGCCGCTTCCGCCCCGCGGTCGACGTAGTTGAACTTGTAGATGTCCGTCGTCTCACGCAGGTCACCGTTGAAGTTGTAGTTGGTGTCGGTCAGGTAGAGCGCGTCGGTCGAGGAGTAGACCAGCCCCGGTTCGGCCGCGACGCCTACCGAGGTGAAGGCCGCGTCGTTGTCCACATCGAGGCTGATGACCGAGACGATGCCGAACCCGTCCGGGTCCACCGGCCGATAGATCGATTCCCAGGTGACGATGTTGCCGCTCGTCGTGTTGCCTTGTGCGTCGGTCTGTTCGTAGCGCGGGAGCACCTGCGTCGTATCGTTGATCGTGGGGTCGAGTTCGGGCGTGCCCAGGGCGGGGAACACGTCGTAGTAATACGACTGGTAGTTGGCCACCACGAGGTGCAATACGCCGTCGACCATGCGGCTGGAGGCCTGCGAGCCCTCGAACGACGTTTGGGAGAGCTGCACCGGCGCGGTCGGGTCGGACACGTCGAAGATCGTCACCACGGTGCGCGGGCGCTCGTACTGATAGTTGTAGGGGAAGTCCGGCGCGACGATGTCCGTGCCGCCATCGGTTGGGGCCGGGTCGACCTGGGCGACGGTGCCGTCCGATGTGCCCGCCGATCCGCTCGACGTGGCGCCGTCACCGCCGCTCGCGTCGACGGCCACCGGAACGCCTTCGAGCGGCAAGGCGAAGAAGCCGCCGCCGGTGCTCGTCAGTGCCACGATCTTGTCACCATAGAGGTAGATTTCGCGGCCCCAGCCCTCGAGCGCGGTTTCGCTCGCGACGGCAAACGTCGCGCCGCTCACGTCGACGATGCGAAGGACGCCTCCGTCGGGCTGTCCGTCGTCCACCATGTAGATGTAGTTCCCGTCCGTCTTGACGACGTCGGACTCGTCGACGCCCTGCTCCTGGATCGTCGTTCCGGAAAAGTCGGTGCTCGTTTCGGTTGGTTGGTCGGCGGGCTGGCCGCCGGCATCGCCCGTGCCGCTGCCGTTACTATCGTTTGCCGTGGGCGGGATGGCGCCGCCGACCGTGTTATCGCCGCTGGTATTCATGCCCGCATCGTTAGCGCCGAGCAGGGACGAATTGCGTTGCTGGATTTCGCCGGACAAGTAGCTGGCCAGCTCGGCCTCGGACGCGAACGGGATCAGCTTGGACGAACCGGTCTCGGGCGTGGCTTTGGGCCCGAAGATGAACTGGTACAGGCCACACCCGCTCGCAAGCGGAATCAGCACGATACTCAAAAGTGCGAGGGACGATCGTTTCATGACGAGCACTCCATCTGGACGCCGACAGGTGGCGGCGGAAAGCCGCATTCAGCTTCTCTTTCACTATCGGGCCCCCAAATGACCGGTCAAGACGGGCCGACCGGTTCTTACCGGAAGTATAAGAAACGGGCGCCGTCGCGGCGCTGTTGCGCCCGTAACTGGATGTCGAATATCAGGTTATCGCTGCCCGGTCCGGCTTTGCCATCGGCCTGCGGCGTGGCCTCAGCTCGGGTGCGGCCGCGGCGGTTGGCTTACCGGACGGCTCGGATGGTTCACGTTTGGAAGGACACCGGGCCGCTCCCTGACGGTCGCGGCTCTGATCATTTCACCGCTCCGGGCCAGGTACAACAGGCGTGCGACAGCGACCGGCGCCTTCGCGAAGCCCAGGGCGATTGCTGTTCTGAGGTTTCGGCGCCGCCAGCGGCGTCAGTTGTCCTCCATGTCTTCGTCATTGCATTCGGGGATCACGGCCACCGCGTCCATCTCCATGAGAAAGTCTGGGTGAGCCAGCGCGGAGACGTAGACCATCGTGATGGTCGGCGGGTTGGCGCGCTGGCCCCAGCGCTTCTGGAACACGGCGTGGGCCGGGCCGGGGTTCTGCCCGTCGACGACGTAGATGGTCCACTTGACGACGTCGGTCGGCTTGGCCCCGGCCGCCGCGAGCGCCACCTCCATATTGTGGGCGATCTGCTCGGCCTGCGCGGCGATGTCCCCCTTGCCGACGATGTTTCCGGCCGCGTCGACCGCATCCTGCCCGCCGATGTAGACGGTGGTGTTCGTGCCGTGCGCGACGACGGCCTGCGAGAACGCGGGGTTGTGGTGCAAGCCGTCCGGGTTGAGGTAGCGGACGTAGCCGTCGTGCACGACTTTGGTGTCGACCACGGCGACACAGCCGGTGAACATCGCACAGGTGGCAAGGCCCATCACAAGCGCAGTACGTTTCATGTTCGTTCCTTTCGGGAGGTGACCGGTTTGACGGGCCAGATGATCGCACCAGGTTGGTGAGGCGTCAAGGTGCGCAGCGGCCGGGCGACCGAACGTTTGGCTCTTGACGGCGCCGACTTCATCGAAGAGGTACGCCGAGAGTCCGAGGTAGATAGGCTGAAAGTCTGCAAGGGAATAGCCCCGGGCAAGCTCGCCGAAGGTGAGCGCCGCCCGGGGGGATCGGCCCCATTCCGCCTTGACCCTGCATGGGTCGAAGGCGAACGGACGATCAGGTCCAAAGGTACCGCGGATTGTATGACACGCCGTATCGTTCGGCCAGGGCGACCAGCTCATCCTCAAATGTCAGAGTCTTGTGCCGCTCCTTTTGCCTTTCGATGTACGCCGTCACGGCATCTCTTTGTGACTCGCCGATCGAAAACACGCCGTATCCGTTCTGCCAATGAAAGTCGGCGAACTCAGGGCCGCGCGTCTTGATCCACTTGGACGAATCCTTCTTGACAGCCATCAGCAGGCCACTGACCGCCAGCGTCTTGTCGAGGCTGACGAGCAGGTGCATATGGTTTGCAGTTCCACCAATAGCCAGCGCAGGCGACGACTGCCCACGACAGATGCCGCCAAGGTACGCGTGCAGGTGTGGCTCGATGGCGGGGCCGATCAAAGGGAGGCGGTCCTTCGTGGAGAAGATAACATGAACAAGGATCTGCGCGAGCGATTGTGACATGGGTACGCGCCTCCGGTCGAGCGTAAACGAGTCTCTGTCCAACCATTCGCGTTCCCTCGGCGCAACGGTCGCATACTTGGAAGTTTTGTGCAGGTGCGACCCCTTCAGGGTCGCTACGAAATCGGCCGACCTGACCAGGGGCGGCGTCCACCTTCGGCGGACTTGCCCCTGGCTATTCTATTGAAGCCCTTCGGGCTGGGAAGAACGCGATCGGCGATGACCTCGGCGTCGAACGCACCATCGTACCCGCTACGATCCTCGCCCGTTGAAAACTGAACGCGTCATCCAATTCCCTCGCAATAGCGCCCCCGGGAGGTGATGACATCGTTCATTCGCCGCGGACGACACGGAGCACCTCCTCGACTGCGCTGGCAAACTTGCTGGCGCCTCTTACGCCACCTGTTTGCACACCTTCTGGGCGGCGTCGGTGAGGTCGTCGGCCGGGATCAGGGCCTTGATCTTCGCCTCGGCCAGCAGCTTACGGGCGCGGTCGACGTTGGTGCCCTCGAGTCGCACCACGACCGGCACCGAAAAGCCGATCTCCTTGGCCGCGGCGATCAGGGCCTCGGCGATCGTGTCGCACTTGGCGATGCCGCCGAAGATGTTGACCAGGATGCCCTTGACCTTGTCGTCCGACAGGATGATG
>Ga0055449_10000051_pt1 | contig 27117 bp, 23 predicted proteins | sample China_Galinas_PW_2_FD_57739 | JGI IMG/M metagenome (GOLD analysis project Ga0055449, IMG submission 57739) | Wetland microbial communities from San Francisco Bay, California, USA, that impact long-term carbon sequestration - China_Galinas_PWB_D1 | ecosystem: Environmental > Aquatic > Marine >... | reverse complement strand
GCATAGCCACCGCGGCCGCGTTCGTCGCGGTCTGGATGCTGGGGCCGGGTGCCCCGCGGGCCCACGCCTACATCGACCCTGGCACCGGCAGCAGCATTATCGGCTCCATCGGGATTTTGTTTGCGGTGACGTCGGCGTTCGCGGCCGTTGCGTTCCAGCACGTCCGCGAATTTTTCTCATGGATGCTGGGCAAGGCCGGCGGGTCGAAGCACAAGCAGCACGCGGCGGACGAAACCACCCGCGACTCGGCGTAGGTACATCGCCGCTAGCGCGACTGCCGCAACTGATCCTCGATAACCTCCCAACAAACGGCGTCGATTCGTTCAAAGACGCCGTGGCCGCCGATGTTCGTCGTACACATCACGGCGAAGTCGCGCTCCGGCGCGATCCAGACGATGGCGAACCACGAGTTGTTCGAGCCGGCGTGCGTCAGACATCGCCCCGTTCCTCCGTCGGAACCCCTACACCAATCCCGCTGCACGACCTGCCAGCCTAGGGCGTAGGCCGTGTTGCCTTCGCCGGTCTTGATTCCCTTGTGCAGATGCTTGTACGTACTCGGGCGAAGCAGCGTGCCAGGGTCGCCGCGATCACCACGCAGTTGGTCGATCACGAACTTGGCCCAGTCGTCGAGCGAGGCGTGCACGATTCCGCCGGGCCCGATCGACGGCGGGTTGTCGGCCATCGGGCCGGGATGGATGGGCGTGCCGCGCGCGTCGTGCGGCCAGGGATCGGTCGGCGGCTCGTCAGACCAGGGGACGCCGAAGCCCGCCGACTTCATACCGAGCGGCTCGAAGACGTACCGCTTCATGAGCGTTTCCCACGGCGTTTTCGCGACCGTTTCGGCCATGTATGCGGCGATGCCGTAGCCGCAGTTGGAGTAGAAGTATTCGCCGGGTTTGACCGCGGGCTCTTGGGCCAGCATCGCCTTCGCCATCTCGTGGCGTTCTTCGACCGGCGTGCCCTCGCGCTTCCAGAGCTTGTCCCACAGGCCGTCCACCGAGTGTTCGGACCCGATCCCGCCGCGGTGGGCAAGCAGCATCTCGAGGGTGACGCTTTTGTAGTCGTCGCGCACATCAGGCGCGAGGTCGGGCAGAGCTTCGGCGATTGTCGTATCCCAGGAGAGCTTACCCTTTTCGACGAGTGCGGCGATCATCGTGGCCGTCATCGCCTTGGTGTCGGAGCCGAGGTGCCACCGGTCTGTCATTTGGACCTTGGTGTCCTCGCCGAGCTTACGCACCCCGGCCACGCCGCGCGCGACGATGCCCTCGTGCGTCACGACGATAGCCCCGACGGCCGGGAGGGATTCCTTGGCGCGATTCGCTTCCAGAAGCGGAGACAGGTCGCGGACCTTGTGGACCGGCGGTGCCGCCAAGACCGGGGAATACGCACACATCGCCGCCACTAGCAAGGCGACGCACCGTGCAACGTACGGTTCGCGCTGCGTTGGTAGGGTCCGCTGTGCGGACCACGACGGCAACGGGCAGAGCCACGGGCGCCTCGAAACGCGTCGCAGGCCAGAAGGATGTACCTCGGAACCGTACCCTTTCACTTGAAAACCCTCTCGCTGATTCCGTCAGGGCACGGTTTGGCTCTACGACGGTCGCAACACGCACATGGCCGAACAGCCTCGTGCTGCCACTTGTCTACTGCCTTCCGTAATGTCCAATGCTGCCATCCATGGGGGCAATCAGCGTACCCATGCCCGACTGGATTGTAATTCAAATCATCCCAGTGTCGCTCGGACTTTCTTTCATCACCAATCAAACGCCCTATCGGGCGGCGTTACCGGAGCGATTATGAACTACCCGCGCTAGAACTCGGAGAGATCCGTGGCTTCGTTACCGCTGATCGTGCATGCTCAACATGTGTGGTCAGTACGACCGATCGCTCACCCTACTTGTTTCCCCTGTCAGACATCGCCTCCGCGTCCGTTGGAGTCGGTTTTGGGCTCTGCACCTTTCCAGTTGCGGCCGGTGTCGGCGTAACCTTTAGCAGATTCAGATTCACGAAGTCGCAGCCCTCCATGGCCTTAGCGAGGTAGCGTCGCTGGATGAGAAAGTTGACGAGGTGGTGGACGCCTGCCGGGTCCGCGCGGTACACGCCATTGCCGTCAGGCTTCATAAGGACGACCGCGCGACCCTCCTCCGCCAACTTCTGGATGGTTTTGTCCGGAGAATCACCGTCCTGCACGCAGACTACGCCCATTGCCGGATACCAACAGTCGGTGCCCTGGCTCCTCGCAAGCACAGAGGCATGGTACTTATTTTGTGCAACCGGCGCCACGAGTGAAAGCGAACGGTCAAGTAGGGCTTTCATCACCTTCCCAGCGCCGGGGTATGCAGACCGCTTGATCTCGAGAATACCAAACGCGCTCGACCTCGGGACCAATCCAAAATCGCCAGTCGAAAAGACGGCCGGTGACGGCGACGATGACCAGACGATCGTGTCGATCTGTGGTACCGAGGCTGGGTCACTACAGAGCACCTCGTCGATCACGGCCCCGGTGCATGTTCTCAACGGGAATATGACGTGATCGATAAACCGTCGTACGCTCGCCTCGGCGTATGCTCCAATCACGGCTGTATTGGTCGTGAACTGCTTGATCGCGGCGTTCGCGGCCAATTCGCCGATCAGCTGCTCGGCTAGAAGCCTCAGAAACATCGCGCCGTTCATCTGAGTTTCTGGAGGCGCAGGGCTTGTCTTCTGAACCGACGATGGTTTCTTCACGGACATTGATACTCCTCGGCGTGCGCCACATGTGCTAGACGGACTTAGACGACTCCGCTCGCCGCACCTTCGTTGTCACTCTATCAGATCATGGTTAACGCCATCGAACGCGGGCACCCGCACGGCTCGTCGCTCGCAGACGCACAGCCAGTCCATGTCATATTGTCCTCTTTTGACCGCATCCGAAAACGTCGAATAGCGCCATTGATGCGGGCAGGCCGCGTACTCGTGCTTGACCGGATTGTAGTACAGGTAATCGCAGTGACGCTCGAAGTCCAGCTCGTCACGGATGAGATGTTCCATGAACCGCCGTTGCCACACGCCGCTTCGCCGGTCAGACCGCTTGGACGGACTTACCCACCGCTCCTGGCCGCCTCCTATGAGGAAGGACTTGCTGAACTCCTTCTTCAGGAAGCCGATCCGCTTCGAGAAATCCTGATCGTCCTCCGGCAGTACCCAGATCATGTGCAGATGATCCGGCAGCACAACCAGCGCTTCGAGGGTGAATGGCCATCATTGACGAGTCAGCACGAGCTGCTCATAAAACGTCTGAACTGCCCATCCCCTTCGAAAGACAGGTGCCCGCCCCGCCGTCACCAGCGTGAAAAAGTACGTACCGCCCGGCTGGAAGTATCGACGGTACTCCGGCATGGCAGTCTCCTTCGCGTATTCATGGGCGCCCGTCGTAGGGTGCGCTGTGCGGAACAATGCCGCCACGGTATCGGCGTAGCCGTAGGGGCCGCTGTGCGGACCATTGGGGCAGTCCTGCCGGCCCCGAAACCTAACAGATCCCTGGCCTACAATCCTCCATTCGTCTTCCGCGCGAAATCCGTGCGTTATTTCCGACCGAGTGTGGTCGGATGACCGGCGATGTGGCCAGACGCGACCTCGCTCTGCAATGTTCCCCGCCTAATGCCGGTTGCAGATGGCCAGTTGGTCCGCGCAGCGGACCCTACGGAGGAGCGTATGGCGAACACTACGATCTGCTCCGCCCGTCCACCGATTGCACAGGCGTGCCACACTCCGGACATCTGCCGGACACATTGCCCGTGAGATTGTAGCCGCACTTGGAACACTCACATGGACGGTCCCCGCCGCCGTGGCGGCCGGCCTTCCTGAGCGCTAATGCGTGGGTCATGAGCCCGAAGTTGATCGCATACACGCAAACAATGAGAAGCCACATGTTGATTGCCGTTCACTCGTCTCCGAATGCACTGTTGTTATCTCGCCAAATCGCAGGGAAGGTGGACGCCTGAATCAGTCCGGAGATGAACCTCGAGCCGAACGTGACCGCCGTCCCTGCTATTACCGACACGGCCGCGCCGAACAACAGAGGAATGAGGAATACCAGGTGTTCCGGGCCCCACCGAAATGGCGTCAGGCCTGGCGTAAGTAGGTGCGCGAGTACAATGAGGAAAAACGCCAGTGCCGTTCCCTGCCAGAAGCGTCGAACGCTTTGTTCTTCGCTGTACATCGCAGCCAACTCCGCTTCGACACTGATCACATTCGCCCAGCGCAATTACGTTCGAACGTGCCAGAACCGCCTGATCATAGGCATCGGAATTGGTTGTCGTCTACAACCACTTAGGCGACGATCACGTGCCGCGCCAGTTGTACGCCGGCCCAATTGGTCCGCACAGCGGACCCTACGGCCATAACAAAGCGCGGACGCGCTCCCCTTTGGTCCGCACAGCGGACCCTACGGATGAGGCGCACAGCGGACCCTACAACCGCGACGATGCCGAGCCACCCCTACCCCGGCTTGGTCATCGACATCGCATCGAGCGTCTCGTCGAGCTCGGCGTCGGAGAGCACCTTGTGCTCTTTGGCGACCTGCCGGACCGTCTTGCCCGCGGCGAACGCCTCTTTGGCGATCGCGGCCGCTTTGTCGTAGCCGATCTTCGGAGCCAGGCTCGTACACATCGCCAGCGACCCTTCGATCAGCGCCGCACACCGCTCCTCGTTGGCCGTGATACCCGAGACACACTTGTCGGCGAACGCCCGCGCGGCCGACGACAGCAGACGCACCGACTCCAACAAGTTGTGCGTCATCAGCGGCATGCCGACGTTCAGCTCGTAATAGCTCTCGCGGCACGCGTGGGTCACGGCCGTGTCGTTGCCGATGACCTGACCGGCCACCTGAGCCACCATCTCGCTCATCACCGGGTTGACCTTGCCCGGCATGATGCTGCTGCCCGGCTGCGTTGCGGGAATGTTCAGCTCGCCGATGCCGCAGCGCGGCCCGCTGCCGAGCAGACGGATATCGTTGGCGATCTTGTTCATGCCGATGGCAATCGACTTCATCTGCCCGCTGACCTCGCACACCGCGTCCTTGGCGGCCTGGGCCTCGAAGTGATCCTCGGCCTCGACGAACTCGATGCCCGTCGCTTTGGAAAGCACGGCCGACATCTTCTTGCCGAATTCCGGGTGCGTGTTGATTCCGGTGCCGACGGCCGTGCCGCCGATCGGCAGCTCGCGCAGCGCCTTGATTGCCTTCTCGGCGCGCGCCGCCGCTTTCTCCGCTTGTCGCGCATACCCGGCGAACTCCTGGCCGAGCCGCACCGGCGTCGCGTCCTGAAGGTGCGTGCGGCCGATCTTGACAATGCCGTCGAACGCCGCCGCCTTTTTCTTCAGCGCCTCGTGAAGGTGCCTCAGCGCCGGCAGCAGATCATTGTGGATCGCATCCGCGGCCGCGACGTGAATCGCCGTTGGTATGACGTCGTTGGACGACTGCCCCATGTTCACGTGATCGTTCGGGTGGACCGGCTCGCGCGAACCGATCTTCCCCCCGGCCAGGTCGATGGCGCGGTTGCTGATGACCTCGTTGGCGTTCATGTTGCTCGAGGTGCCCGAGCCGGTCTGATAGATGTCCAGCACAAAGTGTTCATCGAGCTTGCCGTCGATGACTTCCTGGGCCGCCTTGACGATCAGGTTGCCGCGCTCGGGGTCGAGCTTGCCGAGTTCCATGTTGACCTTGGCGGCCGATTGCTTGATGAGCCCCAGCGCGCGGATGAACCGGCGGCCGAAGCGGTAGCCGCTGATCGGGAAATTCTCGACGGCCCGCTGCGTCTGCGCCCCCCACAATGCCGTCGCCGGTACCGTCATCTCGCCCATGCTGTCCTTTTCGATTCTCGTGTCTGACGACATCGCTCAAGCTCCTCGAAGCTGTGAATTGTTCGTGGTCGGCGTTCGGCGCCGGTGCCGATGACCACTCTACCGCACCAATGGGACAGTGGGTAGCACGCCTCGTGCCACACGATGTAGTTCTCGGCAGCCAACGACTACTGTGCCGCGGTCGGTATCCCGATACAATCCCCAGCCTATGGACGCGGTCGTTGCCGACAATCTGGTCAAGGACTTTCCCACGCCTCACGGCGGCGACAAGCGTGCGGTGGACGGGCTGACATTTTCGGTCGGGGCGGGACAAATCTACGGCCTGCTGGGCCCCAACGGTGCCGGCAAGACGACCACGCTGCGGATGTTGAGCGGTTTGATGGCGCCGACGAGCGGGACCGCCTGGATCGGCGGCTATGACGTCGCCACCCAGCCAGCCGAGGTGAAACGGGTGCTGGGGTTCCTGACGGCCAACACGGGTCTCTATCAGCGTCTGACGGCCCGGGAGTCGCTGGTCTACTTCTCGCGTCTGAACGGGCTGAGCCGGCCCGATGCCACCGCCAGGGCCGCCGAGCTGATCGAGTTGCTGGGCATCGAGGCCTTCGCGGACCTCCGCTGCGGCGCGCTCTCTACCGGACAGAAGCAGCGGGTGAACATCGCCCGGGCGCTCGTCGCGGACCCGCCCATTCTGATCATGGACGAGCCGACGCTCGGCCTGGATGTGCTGAGCAACCGGGTGATTCTCGAGTACATCCGGCGCCAGCGACAGGCCGGCAAGACCGTCATCCTGTCGACGCATTACCTCGATGAGGCGGAGGACATGTGCGACCGGATCGGCCTGCTGCACGACGGCCACCTGATCGCGGAGGGCGACATCGAGCACCTTCGCCAACTCAGCGGCGAGCACCGATTGAGCAACATCTTCCTGTCGCTGATTCGCGCCGACGAGCAGGTGGAGGCGATGGTTTCATGAGTGCGCCCCACCGCATCCGCACCGTCTACTGGAAAGAATTAATCGACATCCTGCGGGATCGCCGCACGCTGATCGCGATGATCCTCGTGCCGATCGTGCTCTATCCGCTGCTCATGCTCGGTTCGATTCAGGCCGTGTCGTATCAGTCGAAGTCGCTCGAACACGAGAAGGTGATTATTGGCGTCTACAAGGACAGCCACCGAATCATGGTCCAGCAGCTCATCGGCTACGACCGGGAAGCGCTGGAAGCCAAGCGCCGCGCCGTACTCAAAGAGACCGGAAAAAAGCCGGATCTTCCCGAGCCGTTCGAGGACGCCAAGATCGTCGTGTTCGACACCCGCGATGAACTCGAGAAGTCGATCGAGGCCCGGCGCGTGCAGATCGGCGTGGTCTTTGATGGTGATCGATTGCCCGACCTCAATGAGTACGGCAGGACGATCAAGCTAAGCCTGCTCGCCGACGTGGAAGAGGTGCGTAGCCAGTCGGCGGCGGACCGCTTCACGGCCATGGTGCGACGCGTGTCGAAACGAATGCTCGACCTGCGACTGAACCACGAAAACCTGCCCGAAGCGTTTGTCGATCCGGTGGCGGTGAAGACGGTCAACCTTTCGTCGCCGCCGTCGATCCTCGGGCAGATCCTGCCGCTGGTCCTGGTGCTGATGACGATCACCGGCGCGATCTACCCGGCCATCGACCTGACGGCCGGGGAGCGCGAACGCGGCACCCTCGAGTCGCTCATGGTCAGCCCCGTGCCGGTGATCGACCTGATCGTCGGGAAGTTCCTGGTGGTCACGACAGTCGCGATCATGGGCGCGACGCTCAACCTGGCGAGCGTGACTGCGACCGTCTATTTCGGCGGCTTCAACGCGATCATCGCCCAGCACGGTCAGGGCGTGCCGATCATGACGCTCGTCCTGATCCTGCTTTGTCTGATTCCGTTCGCGGTGCTGATGTCAGCGATCATGATCGCCGTGTGCAGCTACGCCCGGACGTTCAAGGAAGCGCAGAACTACGTGACACCGGTGATCCTGGCCGTGCTGATTCCCGGCGGCATCGCGGCGCTACCGGCCACCCAGCTCTCGGGGCTGATGCTCGTGATGCCGGTCGGCAACATGGTGCTCCTCACGCGGGATTTTCTGCTCGGCGCGACCATTCCGTGGCTGACGATCGGGATGGTGCTGGTGTCGACCACGCTCTACGCGGCCGCCGCGGTCGCCGTCGCCGCCAATGTGTTCGGGAAGGAGTCGGTCGTCTTCGCCGACGCGGCCTCGTTCTCGAGCGTGTTCAACCGGTCGCTGATTCGCCCGGCGCCGCGGCCGAGCGTGTCGATGGCGTTGATGATCGCCGCGATCCTCTTTCCCGTTTGGTTCTACGTGCAGGGGTCGCTTTCACCCGGTCCGGGAGAGAGCGCGAGCGATTTGCTCTGGGGCACGGCACGGCTCATGCCGGTTTTCTTCGTGATCCTGCCGCTCCTGCTCATCGCGTACTGGAAGATCAATGTCGTCGGCACGTTCTCACTTCGTGCGCCGGGCGTGAAGTACGTGGTCGCCGCCCTGTTGATCGGCGCTAGTGCGTGGGTGCCGGCGCACGAAATCGACGTCCTCCAGGTACACCTTTTCGGCCTACCCGATGCGATCGCGCAACAGTTCGAGGCCATGCAGAAGATGGTCTCCGAGCTGTCACTGCCTGAAGCGGTGCTGTTGATTGCGATCGTGCCGGCCGTTTGCGAGGAGCTGTTCTTTCGCGGGCTGCTGCTTTCCGGGTTGTCCTCGGCGGCACGGAAGTGGACCGCGATCGTGACCTCGGCCGTCGTCTTCGGTGTCTTTCACTTCATTCTGTTCAAGATCCCGGTCACGGTCGGCATGGGCGTCGTGCTGGCGCTTCTGTGCTGGAATTCGCGTTCCATCGTGCCGTCGATGCTCGCACACCTGCTGCACAACGGCATCGGCGCCTACACGGCGCTCCACCCTGAGTGGCAGCGCGTCATCGGAATCAACGACTCGGAGTCGTTCGCCCATTTGCCAGTGGCGGTCCTCGGCGTCGGACTAGTCGTTTTCGCGGCCGGTCTCGTGCTCCTGCGGACGCCGCGTGTGGCCGGCGAACCCAAAGCCTCCGCGGCATCCGCCCCGTAAGCCTGACGCGCGCTTCGGCGACTGTTCCGGCCGCGTCAGCCATCGACCTTGTTCTGGGTGTATTCCTTGCTGACGATCTTCCAGGTGCCGTTGATCTTGAAGAGCGTCAGGAACTCGATGTACCGCAGCTTGTTGTAGATGAACTCGTGCTTCACGCAGGCCATCTTTCCGTCCACGATGTCGACATTGAGTACGTGCGACGATGACGTGTGCGCCTTGACACGGATCCACCAGGCAATCGCCTGACTGACCGGCACCACGGACACGCGGTCGCTGGTGCCACCGGAATTGATGGACGCCATGCGCCCGTTGTCCATATCCCAGGCTTCTCTGATCAGTGCGGCGTCCGCGCCGATGACCCCTCGGTAGTACTTGTCGACACACGCCTTGATGGCCGCCTCGTCTCCACCGGCTTCGCCCTCGACGCCGCGCACGGCGCTCACTGCGACCACGGCCACACCGAGCACCAACATGCCCGACACCAACCATTTGCTGCGACTCGACTTCATCATCCCGTTCTCCATGTCCATAGAATTCCTGCTTCCTGTCACCTCACTGGATCACGCCGGCAAGCGGGGCCCTTTTCCCATCCGCGTCCGCGCGCCGTTCATTCGAATACAACCGTTTTGTTGTTGCTCACCAGAATCTTATCCTGCACGTGCAGGCGAACGGCCCGGGCGAGCACAACACGTTCGAGATCCCGCCCCTTGCGCACCAGATCCTCGACCGTATCGCGGTGGTCGACTTCCAGCGTCGCCTGCGCGATGATGGGGCCGTCGTCCAGATCGTCCGTTACGTAGTGGCTCGTAGCCCCGATGATCTTCACGCCGCGCTCAAACGCCTGGTGGTACGGCTTTGACCCGGCAAACGCCGGGAGGAAGCTGTGATGGATGTTGATGATACGCTGCGGGAATTGCGCCACGAACGAAGGCGAAAGCACCTGCATGTACCTGGCCAGCACGACGAAATCCACCTCCGCCGCACCGATCAGCCGCAGCAGCTCGGCCTCCTGCTCGGGTTTGGTCTCGGCCGACACCGGCAGGTAATGATAGTCCACCCCGAACGACGTCACTTCGGACTCGGCATCGCGGTGGTTTCCGGCCACGAACGCCAGATCCACGTCGATTTCGCCGGACTTCCACCGCCAGAGAATGTCGTTGAGGCAATGGGTTTCGCGGCTGACGAGCACGGCCATGCGCTTCCTGCGATCGCCCCACTCGACGTGCCAACGCATGTCATATCGAGTGGCCAGCGGTTCCCATGCCGTCGCAAACGTGGTGCGGTCCAGCGTGAAGCCGTCCACCTCGATCTCGACACGCATGAAGAAGCTGCCGTGTGCTGGATCGGTGTGCTGGTCGGCGTTGACGATGTTGCCGCCGTGCTCGGCCAGAAAGCCGGCCGCCGCCGCGATGATGCCGCGCCCGTCCGGACACGCGATCAGCAATCGTACCGTCTGTGTCGACATCATGACCCTTCGTTCACTACGGCTTTGTCCCTCCGGCCGTCCGTCAGCGCGGCCGAATGCGCAACTTGAGCCGCCCTTTCTCCAGTGTCAACTCTTCGATCGAAAACGCCCGATCGCCGTTGGGCCAGACAAACCAGTTGGGCCGACGCACCCCGGACAGCAGTTCATCGACCGATTCGAGCCCATGCACCACCGAGGCCACCGACGCGCCCTGCCGATCGGCGTCGCGACCGGGACCGGGTGACCCAGTCCGCGCCGCCGCCCATCCCAATACTGCGAGCGGAATCGGGAACGAACCGCCGTACGCCTCCTCCAGTTGCAATTCCACGTCCGAACCGCCGGACGCAAGTCTGACGCCCACCGCCACGCTCACGATCGCGCGCCACCCGCCCCGTTGGACCAGGGCGCCGAGGCGAACGGTGCCCGGCTCGAACCGCACGACGGGGTCGCGCCAGTCGGCGTCCTTCGCCCGCGGCCACCACTCGGGCGCCGACGCCAACCAACCGTTTACTTCGTCCTCCGCAAGAACGAAGTCGAACGGTTTGCGCCGGACCAACAGATCACCGAACGCGTCGGCTCGGGCGGCCGCCGATCGCCTCGCCGCGCGACGAGCAGCGTTGTCGAGCCGCGCCGGCGCGTACCAAGCCGGCTTGTGCTCGACCACCAGCCACAAGGCGATCAACGTCACCGGCATGAGTATCGCCGTCGCGATGCGAATCGGCCGCCTGTGCCTTCGCCACGTTGTCCAGACGCCACGGAGCATGATTGCCGCATGCCTCCTCGCCCGCGGATCGTGCGGTCCTGTCGGTCGGATTGACCCGACTCCGATCCACACCCTACAATCATCGTCCCGCGCACGAAAGTGAGGCTGCGGGGCAGACCGGCTCCGCGGAGAGAATCGTGTTCACGCGAACTACGGGATTTGTCATTGTGCCGGTCTGGCTTCTCGCCATGTCATGGCTGGTGGCGCACGATGTCTGGCCCGAGTTGACCGCCCACGAACCGCCGCCGCTCACCGTGACCGACTGGCTCAAGACCGACGGGGAACGGTCGCAATATGCGATTCTCGCCCAGGACGGAACCGAGATCGGGACCACGTGGACCCGATACCTCATCGACGAGGGCGTGTCCACGACGCGTACCGATTTTCTGCTGCTGCGTCAGTTTGTGCTTCCGATTGCCCCGCTGACCATCGATGCCACTTCGGTATACACCGCAGGAGGCCTCCTGGACGAGTTCACGGTTCGCGTCGCCGGCGACGCCGTGGACGTGACGCTCCACGGGGAACGCTTCCATGCGAACTTCTCGTTTACGTTAGACGGCCACGTTCGGCATCGGCCGATCAGCACCCGCTTCAAGCTACCCCTGACCGATGCGGGCCTGCTCAGTGGCGCGTTCAAGCCGTTCAGTCAGATGTCGAATCTCTCCGTCGGGCAGACGTGGCGCATGCAGACGTTCAACCCGATCGCCGCGGTCACCGGCGTCGGCGACAAGTTCATCCCCATGCTGGTCCGCGTGGTCGATATGGAAAAGCGGATGACGCCAAACGGGCCGGTCGAGTGCTACGTCGTGGAGGCCGGCCGAGCGAGGGCGTGGGTGGACGAGCACGGTGTCGTGATCGAGCAGGAAGTCGACTTGCCCATGGCGGGCAAACTGCGCATCGTCCGGCAGCCGGAGTATGACGAAGAGGCCCACATCCAGGCGAAGCAGTACCTGCACAGTCGGAGGCATCATCGTGACGCACGAGATTGACGACTGTGGCATCCTGCTGGCGTCGGTGCGCAAATCCTACGGCGACAAGGTGGCCGTCGAGGATCTCTCGCTGGAGGTGCGGCGCGGCGAACTGTTCGCCTTTCTCGGCCCGAACGGCGCCGGCAAGACCACGACGATCAAGCTGATCGTCGGGTTGCTGCAGCCGGACCACGGCGTCGTGCAGGTTTGCGGCCACCGCATCGGCTCCAACGGCCTTGCCGCCAAGGCCCAATTGGCCTACGTACCGGACCAGCCGTTCATCTACGAGAAGCTGACCGGACGCGAGTTTCTGTATTTCGTGGCGGAAATGTACGGCATGAGTCGTGTGCGACGCGATGACATACTCGATCGACTCGTTGCTTTGCTGGACATCGGCGAGTTCATGGACCGGCTGACGGAGCGCTACAGTCACGGCATGAAGCAGCGCGTGGTGCTCGCCGCCGCCCTATTGCACGAGCCGTCGGTGCTGGTCATCGACGAGCCCATGGTCGGACTCGACCCCAGAACGGTGCGTGCGGTCAAGGATATTTTCGTCGAACAGACAAGGCGCGGCGGCACGGTCTTCATGAGCACACACACGCTCGACATCGCGGAGGCCGTTGCCGACCGGATCGGCATCATCAACCGCGGTCGGCTCGTCGCCGTCGGCGAGCTGCACGAGTTGAAGCAGCGTGCCCAGCGGCAGCACTCGCTCGAGGAAGTGTTCCTCCAACTGACGGAGACAGGGGCGAATGAGTAGCACGGCCACGGCGCCGACCCGGCCGTTGGTCGGGCTCCTGTTGCGGACCAAGCTGCGCGGCATCGCCAATCGCGTCTACCACACCGTCGACGAGGCACCGGTTCGCTTGAGCGCCGCAGCCATACTCGTCGGTCTGGTGTGGTTCGGGCTTTATCAGCTCTTCAGCAGCTTGTTCGGGCAAATCAACAATACGCCGCTGGAAGCCACGGTGGCCCTGCCACTCGTGTTCAACTTCTTCTTCCTGGCCATGCTCATCATGCTCACGATGTCCAACGCAATCATCGCGTACAGCGCGCTGTTCAACCGGGCCGAGGCAGTGTACCTGCTCACGGCGCCGCTCACCCCGCGCGACGTCGTGACGCTGAAATACCTCGAGACCCTGGCGCTGTCGAGCTGGTCGTTCGTGCTATTGGGCCTGCCGCTGATGCTGGCGATGGCCGACCAGGCAGGCGAGCCGGTCTTTTATGTACTGTTCATCGCCTTCTTCCTCGCGTTCATTCCGATCCCCGGAGCGCTCGGACTGATCCTTGCCTGGCTCACCGCCCGCTATGTGCCGCGCAAGGCCGTACGGTGGGCGGTGACCGGCTGCGTGGTGATCGGCTTGTCGCTCATCCTCGTCGCCGTGCGCTCCATGCAGTTCGGACATTCCGGGGCCGAGCTGTGGCTCCGCGACTTCTTCCGGCGTATGAGTTTCGTCGAGTCGGTGTTCTTGCCCAACAACTGGGTGGCCCAGGGCATCGACCACGCCCTCTACGGGCAACTCTATGAATCGCTGATGTACCTTCTCGTCACGTTTGCGAACGGGCTGTTTCTGAGCTGGTTGGCTGTGATGATCGTCGCGGCCCGCTTCGATCGGGCGTTCGACCGGGCTTCCGCCGGCGGCGCGTCTGGGCGACGCGCGGCGGCGCCGGCGTCCGGAGGCCTGGCCGGCATGGCGTTCTGGTATCTCACGACGCCCCTGAGACTCGTGGCCGCGAAGGACCTGCGGACCTTCCTTCGTGACCCACTGCAATGGTCTCAGCTCGCCATCCTGTTCGGACTGCTCGCACTCTACCTGACCAACATGCCAACGCTACGGCTCGAATTCGGGCAGACCAACTGGTTCCTGGCCATCCCGTTTCTGAACCTTTGCGCCGTCAGCCTCATTCTGGCAACGTTCACCTGCCGCTTCGTCTTTCCACTCGTTTCGCTCGAGGGCCAGAAGCTGTGGCTCATGGGCGTGCTGCCGATGGAACGCGGACGAATCCTCCTCGCCAAATTCGCCTTCTCCATGACCGTGACGACCGTCGTCGCCGTCGCGGCGATGGTGCTCGCGGCCATCATGCTCAAACTGGCCCTTGTTTGGACCTGCATTCATCTCGTCATCACGATTTCCATCTGCTTCGGTCTGTGCGGCTTCGCCGTGGGGCTGGGGGCGCGCATGCCGTCCTTCAATCAGCCCAACGCGGCCCGCATCGCGAACGGCGTCGGCGGCACGGTGAATCTGTTGGCCTCGGTCGCGCTGGTGGCGGCGACGCTCGGCGGGGTCGGGGTGGCGACGTATCACTCGACGCTCTCTCCGTTACGCAGCCTCCCGGACACCAGCACGCTTCTGTTGTGCGGGGCGGCCGCGTCGCTCAGCGTCACCTCTGGTCTTTTGGCGCTTCGCTACGGCGCCCGACACTTCGCCCGTGCGGAGATTTGAGCGGCACCGCCGATAACGTCGGGCCCACCGCCGCACCGGCCGCGTGACGTCCGATTTGCTCGCCTCGCACGCGATCCGCGCCTACGATCGCATGAGGGGACTGATGCCAATCGACGAACCCAACGGTGTGGACGCGCCGTCCGGACGGACGTGGCGCACAGATTTGACGGCAGAGCGCGCGCGTCCGTTCGCACCACCCGTCGATCGAGATGCCATCTTTCGCAAGCTGATCTACGACGAGATTCGTAGCGGCCGGCTCAACAGAGAACGCCGGGCGCGCGTGGTACGCTACGCCTGCGGCATGGGGCTCAGTGCGCGGCAGGCCGGCGAGTTGGTGCGTGAGTGTGCCGAACGGGTGGCAGCCGAGTACGACGGGCGCACGCGCCGTTTCGCCTTGCGTCTCGTGGAGGAGTCGCCACGCGGTACAGGCGTGCACCCGGCGGTGATCTGGGGAATCGCGGCGACGGTGATCCTCGTCGCGCTCATCCTCTGGCGCACGTAGCGCCGAAGCGGCGGATTCAGGAGTCGGTGTCGGTCGAGGCCGTCGTCATTGCCACGACACGATGAGCCAGTCGGCGATGGGCGCCCACCAGATCCCGGCATACCAGTTCGATGCGTTTGCTCAGCTCCCGACGCTCACGCACCGCCTTACGAACCAGCTCGCGCATACGCCGATAGCGGATGGCATATTCGCGACGCATACCCTGCCCGGTCAGCGCCTGCTCCGAGGCGTCGAGCAGTCGTTGCACGGGAAACGGCTTCACGAAGAGGTCGCGCACGCCGAGACGCAAAGCCTGGATTGCCTGATCGGTCGTGGGGTCGTCGGCCAGAAGGATCACCGGTCGCGCGCTAAGCGCCGTCAGTTGCTCCGCCAGATCGAGCCCGGCGGCGTCGGGCAGGTCCAACTCGGTGATGATCAGGTCGTGGGGATCGACGATCTCGACATCCAAACACGCCGCGGCGGAATCCACGCATGTCAGATGGGCATCGAAGTGATCGGAGAGGGCGCCGACCAGAATCTCCAACACCTCGGCGTCCGGTTCCACCACGAGGATCTTGTAGGTTGACATCACCATGCGCGCTCACCGACGACGCGCGTCCGCTCGTCGCGGTCGCGACATCCTGCGACCGTCCGGCGGCAACGCCCGACAATGGCGCCGCGCTACGGTCGCGCGGGCAGCTCGATGGTGACTTTCGTGCCGTGGTCCAGCACGGAGTCGATGCGTAGCCGCCCGTGGTTGATCTCCGCGAGTCGATACGCCCGCGAGAGACCCAGACCGCGTCCCCGACCCGCGGGGCGATGCGAGAAGAACGGATCCAGGGCACGAGCCAACACCGAGCGGCTCATGCCCGGCCCGTCGTCCTCGACGACGATCCGGACGGTTTCATCGGATTGGCGGGAGAGCGAGTTGATTTGGACGTGGACGGAATCGGCGCCCCCGGCCTCGATAGCATTGCGAATCACGGCATCAAGGATGTCGCGTACGTGAATGGGATCGGCAAAGACCGTGGCTTCCGGATCGGCCACCGAGACCGTGATACGCTCGCCGTCCAGGTCCAAAGCCGCCTGGCAGTGCTGGCGACGCTTCTCGAGCAGGTCCAGCAGGGGTACCGACACGGGCTCCGGCGGATTCGGCTTGGCGAACGCCATCAGGTCGTTCACGATACCGGTGGCCCGCTTGGTCTGATCCACGATCGTCTCGAGCCCCTCTCGGCGCTCTTCATCGTCGATCCCTGCCAGCTCCATTTGAGCGCGACCGGAAATGACGGAGAGCGGATTGTTCAGCTCGTGCGCGGCGCCTGCGGCCATGGCCGCCACCATGGAGACCGATTGCATCCGGAGCAACTCGTCCTGGGCACCGCGCAGCCTTCGGTTCAGGTCAATGACCTCCTCGGCCACACGCTCCGACTCGACGCGTCGACGCGCCGACATGATTGACGCTGCAAACGCGCTCGCCAGGCCCGCCAGGTCCTGCCCGGAAAACCCGAGCGAAGCGATGGCGTACTCGTCGGTCGCCACCACCAGCGCCGCGACCATGTTGGCGCCGCAGGGAATATCGAGCCGCCATTTCGGTCGAGTCGCTTGCGCCATCCCGCACCGAGCCCAAATCCGATCGTCCACATTCGTCGCGCGACGAAAGCCGCCGGCGTCCCCGGCCCGCGCGGAGGGCACATCGCCTAGCTCGCCGGCCTCGACGTACAGTCGGTCCGCTTCGGCGCGTTTGGGGCGAACGGCGGCCGCGTGTACCGCCCGCCCGCCGCGATCGCCCAGATACAGCAACATCCCGTCGGACTCGAGCGCGCCGCAAACGCAGTTCACGCACATCACACACACATCGCTCACACGCTCGTCTCCCCGCAACGAGCTATGGAACCGATGCAGCGTTTCGAGCACCCGAACGCGCGATTCGAGCCCTCGGCCCCGTTCGACGAGTTGGGCGTTCGCCCGGCTGAGCTCCCGATTCGCCTCCAGCAACGCCTGGGTGGAAAGGGATTCCTCCCCCTCACCGGCTAAGTCGAACATCGCCGCCAATGGCTCGAATCGGTCGGGGAAGTCCCCCATCACCTTGCGGATCATGTCTTCGGAAAAGAGCGGATCCGAGTCCGGACGACTCGTCGCGTCCGCGGATTCGTATCCCGAGAACCCCAGCCCGCGCGCCCGAATCAACTCGTCGGCCACATGGACAACCCGAACCAGAAACGGATCGGCCACACCGGACGGAAGCGAATCCCATGTCTGGTGATGCAGCCAGATGCAGTCGATCATCGGCTGAGGCAAGTCCCATCGCGTCGCGAGGCCCTTGCCGGCCACCGTGTGGTCCAGGCCAAACGCGTCCCGCTCTGCGTCACAGACGCACAAGCCATCGCGCCGGGTATCTTCCATCACACGAGCGTACGCCTTCGGCAACACGGCACAGAAAGCCAGCTTCCCGATATCGTGCAGCAAGCCGGCCACGAAGGCATCCCCGGCTCGATCGCGCTGCCCCGCCGCCTTGGCCAGTAGCTCCGATACGCACGCGACCCCGAGGGCATGCAGCCACAACGCGCGACACGCGGCGACGTCGATCGCCGACCCCTGTGGCGTATGGAAGCATTCAAACACCCGAACCGAAAGGACGAGGTTGCGAACCGCGGAGAAGCCGAGCACTGATACGGCACGGGACACCGTCATCGCATCGGTCCGCACGCCCAGATCGGCGCGTCGGACCATACGCAGCACGAGCGCCGTCAGCGAAGCATCCGTCTCGATGATGGAAACGACTTCCGACGCGTCGGAGGTGGCCGACGTGGTCGCCGCAATCAGACGAGTGACCACGGCGGGTAGCGTCGGCAACTGGTCAAGCTGCGAAAGCACCAGTTCCGATCGCTCGCGCATCGAATGCGCATCGGATCGTTGTTCGTCGATACACAGGTTCACCGGATGTCACCCCCGCTTCCTGAATCGTGAAGCGCCGTCTCTTCCGGCGTTTACGCGACCTTGACCATCTCGGCCACGCGGTCGATCACTTCGTTGATGTCGAACGGCTTCTTGATGAACTCGTCCGCCCCCGCGGCAAGCAGGTCGCGAATCTCCTCGGGATCGGCCACGCCGCTGATCACGATGATCCGCATGTGCTCGTAGTTCGGATTGGCCCGAATCGTCCGGCACACGACGTTGCCGTTCACGTCCGGTAGCTTGTAGTCCAGGAGAATCACGTCCGGACGAAACTGCTCGGTCGTGATGCCGGCGTCATACCCCGTAGACGCCGTCCTGACCTCGAACCGGCCGTCGCGCTCCAGCAGTTCCTTGAACATCTCGACGATGGCCTCGTCATCGTCCACGACCAGCACACGCTTACGTCCGCTGTCGAGCTGATCCAACGGAATCTGATTCGACTTCATGAAAGCCAGCAGCGCGTCACGCGGGATCCGGCGGAATCGCGATCCCGGTACGCGAAAGCCCTGAAGCCGGCCCGAATCGAAACATCGGATCACCGTTTGTTGACTGACATTGCAAATCTGGGCGACCTCTCCGGTCGTGAACACTTGCTTCGTTCGCAAATCCGCCATGACTGTTTCCCCTACGATCCGATCCGTGGACGCCAGGTTCTACGCATCTTTGCCAAGTTATCTATCTTTCCTATACGATACATACGGCAAGCTTCACCGTCAATACTTTTTCGCGGACCTCGATGATCAAACGTCCCAGGTAACCCAGCCTCGCGACGTTCGAACCACGCCCGTTCTCGGACTTCACTTTGGGTAGTATCGGCGCGCTACGCAGCAGAAGATTCGTCGAACCGTGCGCCATTCGCCGTGAGATGCACCCACAGGACTGTGATATCTGCAGGATTGATGCCAGTGATTCGCGCCGCCTGGCCAAGGGTTCGCGGTTCGACGCGGCTCAGGTGCTCGCGCGCTTCGAGACGCAGACCGGACACATTCGCGTAGTCGATCCCTCCCGGTAGCCGCACCGCTTCCAGCTTCCGAAAACGTTCGATCTGCTGCGATTGGCGATCCACGTAGCCGCTGTACTTGGCCTCCACGAGCACCTGGGCGAGCACGTCCGAACCGATCGGCCCCATGCCATTGACAGGAAGTCGGTCCGCAAACGTGGCAAGCGTGACCTCGGGACGTCGCAACCACTGACGCAGCGGCGTGCCATCCGCATGACATTCGGCGCAAAGGCCGTCAACACGCGACATGGCGCGCATCTTGGACTCATAACGCGCCCAGCGATCGTCGTCGACGAGCCCCAGCCGGCGACCGACCGGCGTCAGTCGCTGGTCGGCGTTATCGGAGCGAAGCTGCAGGCGGTACTCCGCTCGCGAGGTGAACATCCGATAGGGTTCGGTCGGCGGCTTGGTGATCAGGTCGTCGATCATCACCCCGATGTAGGCCTCGTCGCGGCGTGGGACAAACGGCGTGTGCCCGTCGCCACCGCACCGCCCGGCCGCGTTCACCCCCGCCACCAGCCCCTGACCGGCCGCCTCTTCGTAGCCACTGGTGCCGTTGATCTGTCCGGCGATGTACAGCCCGTCAACCAACTTGGTCTCCAGCGACGGCTTCGTCTGATGCGTCGGCACGAAGTCGTACTCCACCGCGTAGCCATACTGGAGAATGCGCGCGTCGGCGAGGGCCGGGACGGAACGGACGAATGCCTGCTGCACGTTCTCCGGCAGTGACGTGCTGATGCCGTTACAGTAAATGCGCTCGTCGTCGTAGCCTTCCGGCTCGAGGAAAATCTGGTGCTTCGGCTTGTCGGCGAACCGCACGACCTTGTCCTCGATGCTCGGGCAGTAGCGCGGGCCGGTGGACTCGATCTGCCCGGAGTACATCGGCGCACGATCGAGGTTGGCGCGAATGTGGTCGTGGACGGCCGCGTTCGTCCACGTGATCCAGCAGTCGACTTGCGGCTGCGTGATCACGTCGTTCATGAAGGAGAACGGTTCGAGCAGTTCGTCGGCCGGTTGCACCGTGCACAGGTCGTAGCGAACGGTGTCGCGGTGGACGCGCGGCGGCGTGCCGGTCTTGAGCCGCCCAAGCTCGAAGCCGAGATTCTTCAGCACGCCGCTGAGCCCGACGGCCGCGGCCTCGCCAACCCGGCCGCCCGCCGTCTGCTTTTTGCCGCAGTGCATCAGGCCGCGAAGAAACGTCCCCGTGGTCAGCACGACGGCGTCGGCGCAAAGCGTCCGACCGCCATCCAGCGTAACGCCACGAACTCGCGCCGGCTCGCCGCCGGTCGCCGGCACGACGTCGAGCGATTCGACCGAGCCTTCGATGATCTCGAGGTTGGGCGAGGTCGCCAGAAGCGCCTGCACCGCGGTCGGGTACAGCCCGCGGTCGGCCTGGGCCCGCGGCGCCCACACGGCCGGGCCCTTGCTCTTGTTGAGCGTGCGGAATTGGATGCCCGCCCGGTCGATGGCCAGGCCCATCAATCCGCCCAGGGCGTCGATCTCACGGACCATCTGGCCCTTGCCGAGCCCGCCGATGGCCGGGTTGCAGGACATTCGTCCGATCGCCCGGCGGTCCATCGTGATCAGCGCGGTCGCGGCCCCGAGCTGCGAAGCCGCCCAAGCGGCCTCCGCGCCCGCGTGACCTCCACCGACAACGATGACATCGAATCCACCGCTCAAGTTGCACTCCCGGTGCAATTTCAAACAAACCACAGATGGCGACGCGTCACAACGTCCACGCGCTCGCAACGTAATCTTCGGCCCGGCAGTATTTTGCGGATCAACACGTCGCGATGCAAGGGAGGCGTGTCTACCGGGTGCCCCGTCGTTGGTCGAAGCGACTGGTGCCCCATCCCAAGTCGAGCGTAGCATATCCAACGGCCGTACGCCGCAGTCTCGACATGGGGTGGGGGACGTACTCTACGTCAAAGTTCATCCGCCCCTTTCATGAAGCCTTTCCGGCCCCCACCCTTGCCCGGGATCACCGTTCCGACGGCTCCGGGAGACCACGACCCGGGCAAGAATGGGGCACCCTGTGGCATGCCCTCGGGCGATTGATCTGCGCCGCTTGCCCGGCTGTGAGATTCGGCTATCGTAGCGTGGTCATTGACGACGCGGCGAGCGGCATCGGTGGCGAATGCCGCAAACACGGCCGTGTCAGGCACAGCCGGGGAACCCCAGGGCTACAGCGAGTAGGGAGACTTTTCCATGGCCATGGAATCGAGACTGCACGACCTCGTGGCGGATCAGGTGTACGTCATCTTTCAGGCGCTGCTTCAGGGCAAGGATCACCCGCTGCACACCGACGCGGCCGACATGGCCAAGGAATACATCAAGAACCACCAGGCCGAGATGATCACCCGCGGCCAGGAGAAGTCGCCCATGCAGCAGAAACGCGCGGGGTAGCGCCGACCCGAGCTGACAGAGACGGCGGTCACTGCTACGCGGATTTCATCATGTCGATCGGTGACCAATCGACGCCGTTTAGCCGTCGCCTGAGTTTTGTACCACGACGCTCGTCGCAAGCACGGATGTGCGCTACTCGACCGTTTAGCTTGGCCTTCAGTGCACGAACTGTAAGCCCTTCCGCTAGCGCGACCACCGCGGCAGTATGCTCGAGGCACAAGCGGATGTCACCGTTGAGCCGTCGGATGAACTCCCCTGTCGGGCGTAGCTTGTCGTTTGCCACAAGTCCGGTGATGACCTGAGGTACAGAGGCGTCTTGGAACTTGGTCTTCTCGGCCGCGGCGACATACCTCCCGTGCGCGATGATCTCGAGGAATGGGCCCTTCAACTCATGGAAATCGCTTTCCCCCGAGACCGCTATGTCATCGACGTACCGTGAATACGTCAGTCCGCGCGTCCTACACAGTCTCCTGATGCGTAGATCCACGGCGAAAAACGCTAAGTTGGCGAGTAGGCAACTTGTGGGAGAACCCTGCGGGAGTCCTCCGTCCAGACTCGTCATGCGCACAACATCGCTTAGAGCCTCACGAGCAAGACCAGCCTGCTCGAGTACGGGTTCGATGTGTGCAGGCGTCGTGCTCGGAAAGAAATCGCGAACATCCAAAGTTGCGACCATCTCGCGCCCAACGTGTGGAGTAGCATGCGTAACGATCGATCGCTTCGGAATGCCACCATGCAGGAAAGTCGGTATACGCAGCCGACAATACAAGAACTCGAGGAGATTCCGCTGCATTCCGCGCAGGATTCGACGCGGCGGCCTGATCTCACGGATACGGCCGTCCGGCTTTGGAAATCGCATTATTCCGTAGTAGGACGGTGGGTCTTCAAGTACCCGCGAAATGCCGCGCGCGTCGACGTCGAGAACACGCGCGAGGTCACTGCGGGTCGAAATGTCTATACTATGACGTTTCTTGGCGAGCCGAATGGTCTTGCGAGCTTTCATAGATCCGTCGCACGATCAGCTTGGCAATTTCGCACAACCGTCGGTCATCTTCGGGAAGCTCAGGAGGAAGCGTAACAGCATCCCAAATAAGTACCTCTGCGGGAAGATCGAGCGCCATGGCCAGACGACTGATGGCCGCTATGCTCGGAGCACGCCGCTCATTTTCAACGAGACTCAAGAATGACGGAGTCAAGTCCGCCAGCCCGGCCAGCGCCTTCTGGGAGATTCCCTTCTCGACGCGTAGCCGCTTTATAGTCGTGCCAATCCTAATCATGGCAGTAGTTTCTAAAGAGTGGGGAGGACTTAGTTCACTTCAACATCGTCGAACTCATCGAACATAGCCTGATACCAGCGCTGCGTCACCGCGATGCATTGCATCAACAGCACAGCGGTCGACTCGGAAATTGTTACTTCCTTTCCGACCGGGCGTTCTCTGGCTCGCGCCAGTTGCTCGCGTGCGTTCTCCAATTGTTGACGGTGTGGACCGTCGAGGCGACTCATGATCCGGGCGTTTTCCAACGCCTCGAGGATTTCGTCGACCTCGACAACCGCGAGCCTGACGGCTCTGAGACCAACTGCTTTACGACTTGTCATCGTACGACTCCTTTCTAGTTCATGATGACGGCAAACACACGTGGTGGACCGGTATCCTCAGGCGACACGCCCAAGCGGTACCACCTCCCCGTATGCAGCGAAGCGGCATCCCTGCCTATTTCCAGGTGTCTTGCCCTTCGCCGAACGAGCGGCACGCCAGAAGAGGGAACCGCCATCCCCGGCAAGGCAGACGGCAGGCGACCCCCAGGTAGCATCATGGCCGCGGCTCAGTGCAGCGCCACGTATCGCCTAGGCGGGTCGCAGCGCGTCGGGAAAGGAGCTTTGAAGCAGCTAGTCTCTTCGGTTGTCAAAGAACCCCGCCCCTTGGCGGTTGACTATAGAGTACAACACTTTAACTGAAAGTCAAACGCGATTCGTGTTAAGATCGCGCAAGCCTGTGAGTTCTTGCGGCGAAGCAAACCATGACAAGCTCATACACGGGGAGTCGACGACAAACGCGCACTCGGAGGTTGTTTCGCGCCGTCGCTCGTAGTGATCGATCTCGCCATGTCCCGCGGCCAGGAGAAGTCGCACATCCAGCAGAAACGAGCAGGGTAGGCCCGCACATGAGGTTGCGGCGGGCGCTGCCTCCCGCACCCGCATGCCCAGCCGGTCCATGATGAAGGCATACACGAAGGCCATTTCGCGGAGGCGGTCGTACCGGCCAGGTAGATCCCGGTATGCCAGCGAGCCGAACCAGGAGAAGTCGCCCATCCCGCAGAAACGCGCGGGGCAGACAGGACCGCCATCATGGCAATTCGGTTGCGAGGTTGGACCAACTCGCGAAGTCATCCAACCCGACGGCTCCGTCCGCATTGAAATCGAAGGCACCGCAGGGGGCATCCGAGTTCGATCCGTCACTGATCGTGGAGCCTTCAATTCGAGTTGCGGCGCTGTCTCCGGGAGCTACGGACACGACGCTCGCATCGAGGCCGGTCGCATCGACCGTCGTGATCATCGGGCCGGCGCTCGATTTTGCGGCCCGGTTCCCGCATACGCCTTTCTGGACGCCCGTGCGATCGATCCAGCTTGACTTGTGCCCCGCGTAACCCGGCCTGCCCGGGTGCCGATCGGGCCGCTCAAAGCGCGGCGGCAGATGCAACGCCCGATTTGCGGGGACTCCTGTATTGGGGAAAATGGCGTCATGGACACGCTTTTGGAGTCAATTCCCGCGCCGTACCGGCCCTGGGTGCTGCCGCTGCTCGTGCCCGCGCTGGCTATCGTCGTGGCGATCCTGGTACACGCCGTGGTCTATTTTATAGCCGATCGCATGACGCGGAAGACCGCCGCGGTCGCCGATACGGCCCTGGTACGACACACGCGTTCGTTGGCACGAGTGGTGATGGCCTTGATCGCCATCCAGATCGCGCTGCCCTGGCTGTCGATTCCCGATTCCGCTGCCGGCGTCGTGCGGCACGTCCTCAGCCTGGCACTGATCGCAGCGCTGACGTGGCTTACGATCGCGGCCCTTCGGTCCGTCGACGACGTCGTCTCGCGACGCTACCCGATCGACGTGGCCGACAATCTCAAAGCACGGATGATCCAGACGCAGACCCGGCTTCTGAGTCGAACGCTGATGGTCGTCGTCGCTATCATCGGCCTTTCCGCGATGCTGATGACATTTCCGCGAGTCCGTCAGTTGGGGCAGAGCATGCTCGCCTCCGCGGGAATCGCAGGGCTGATTGTCGGCTTCGCCGCCCGGCCGACACTGGGCAACCTGATCGCCGGCGTGCAACTCGCCCTGACGCAACCGATCAGAATCGACGACGTCGTGATCGTGGAGGGCGAGTGGGGCTGGATCGAACAGATCAAGTCGACATTTGTTGTCGTGCGGATCTGGGATCAGCGGCGTCTGATCGTCCCTTTGCAGTACTTCATCGAGAAGCCTTTTCAGAACTGGACGCGCCGGTCGGCGGACATCCTGGGCACGGTGTACCTGTACGTCGATTACCACATTCCGGTGGACGAGGTGAGGGAAGAGCTTCGGCGCATTGTCAAGGATTGCGACAAGTGGGACGGGCGGGTCTGCGGGCTTCAGGTGACGAACGCTACCGAGAAGTCGATGGAGCTGCGCGCCCTGGTGAGTGCGGCGAACTCGTCCGCCGCGTGGGATCTTCGGTGCCTCGTGCGCGAGAAGTTGATCGCGTTTCTGTCCGCGAGATACCCGGGCTGCCTTCCGCGATTTCGTGTCGAACTCGACCAAGACAATCATGAAACCGAGGTCGGTTCGGAGAAGCGGTAAGACCCTTCTCCGTCAACGTGACGAAGCTGCTGCGCCGCGGCGAGGTTGAGTTGTTCGAGGCGTGGGCCGGCTATCCCGGCGAGCCGGCAAGTGCGACGTCGACCGAGTCTACGGCAGCGGATTGCTTGCCCTCGCCCACGCACCAAAGTCACGCAGATCGATCGACGCGTCCGCGTTGAAGTCGAAGGCGCCGCATGGGGCGTCGAGGTTCGAGCCGCCGGGGCCGGTTTCGCACTGCGGCCAAGCCGCGAAGTCCGCCAGATCGACCGCGCCGTTGCAGTTGTAGTCCCCGATGCCGAATTCATAGCAGCCCATGTCGACCCGGCCGCATAGCACGCGCGTGTGAACGTCGAGGTCGGCCGCTCCCGGCGTGAACATCACCGATGGATCGCCGGCGTCGATCGCGGGTGAGGCCGCTTGCAGCCGGAGATCGCCGAAGTCGTCGTTCGCCCCCTCGTCGACGTCCGGTGCATCGGGATTGTCGCCCCAGCCGTCACCGCCGTCGGAGGGTAGGCGCACGAACAGCGGGTCCGCATCGATGTTGCCGCCGCCGTCGACCCCGATTGACGCGTCCCAGTTTTCGCTGCCGCCACTGTTTTGAACGTCACTGAAGCTGATCTCAGGGTATACCGGCACGTCGTAATCCTCATAGCTGGCGACGCCCGGGTCATATGGAGCGTAGTTGTCCCAGACGACGCAGCCCGTGATCGTGGCGTCCGCCGAAAAATTGCGGATCCCACCCCCATACGTGTAGGCTCGGTTTCCGCTGAACGAGCAGTGAATAAACTTCGGCGTTCCTTCCCGCAGATAGCACGCGCCGCCGTAGTCTGCCTCGTTACCGACGAAGGCGGAATTGATTACGGTCGGACTGCTCGCGCCCCAATTGAGAATCGCCCCACCCAAGTGGGACGTGCGGTTTCTCGTGAACAGGCACGCTCGGATCGTGGGATGAGCGCTCTGGTTGTAGATCGCACCTCCGCCGGAATACACATCCTCGCCGGTAGCGTGATTGTCGGCAAAGACGCACGCCTCAATCGTCGGGCTGCTGAACCGATTGAAGATCGCCCCGCCCAGTTCCGCACGCCCCCGCCGCAGCGTGAATCCCTTCAACACCGTGTCGCTGCCTTCGCCGCTGATGCACGAGACGAGTGGCCCGAGCTGATCCTCGCCGTCGATGATCGTGTCGGCTGCACCGGCTTCGCCGCGGACGGTGATGGCCTTCCCGGCAAAGTCGAACGTCTCGGGATACACCCCGGCCGCGAGGACCACCTCATCACCGTCATGACTGGCGTCGATCGCCTTCTGGATGGTTTCGTATTCCTCGGGCACGTGAAGCACACGGCAGGTACAGTCATCCGGGCAATTCAGGCACGACTCGAAGGCATCGCACACGCCGTCTCCGCAGCACGACCCGCAGTCGCAGCCGCAGTTCCAACATGTCTCCTCGCCCGTGCAGACGCCGTCACCACACGTCGACTCGGGGTGAAGCTCGTACGCGCCCATGTCGACGATCGGCGCCTCCCCCGAACCGGTGTCGACCGTGCAGGGATCGTCCGCGAAGCGCGGGAGGCCCTGTGCGTCCGTGGTATTCTGATCGTCAACGGCTGCGTTGTCCCCGGCGTCGATGCCCGGTGAGCCGCTGCGCAGCCGCAGGTCGCCATAGTCGACGAACATTCCGCTGCCGACGCGCTCGGGAAGCCGTAGGAAAAGCGGCTCGGCATCGATGTTTCCACCGCCGTCCAGGAGGATATCGCCAAGCCCACCCTCGTGGTTGCTGTGCGACACAGTGAGCGGGCAGCCACTACCTGCATACACCTGAGCGTGTCGGTTGGACCGAATGATCGTGTTAT
>Ga0055449_10000047_pt1 | contig 27813 bp, 23 predicted proteins | sample China_Galinas_PW_2_FD_57739 | JGI IMG/M metagenome (GOLD analysis project Ga0055449, IMG submission 57739) | Wetland microbial communities from San Francisco Bay, California, USA, that impact long-term carbon sequestration - China_Galinas_PWB_D1 | ecosystem: Environmental > Aquatic > Marine >... | reverse complement strand
AAGATCCTCGCTGAAATGAAGCCCCGCGGTCGGTGCGGCCACGGCACCCGCCCGCGACGCGTACACCGTCTGGTATCGCGCCCGGTCCTCCGCATCCGCGTCGGACGCATCGCCTCGCTTGATATACGGCGGTAGCGGCGTCCGGCCGATCCGCTCCAGCACGACCTCGGCCGGCGCAGCGGGCGACACCCGCACCGTCCACTCGCCCTGCCCGTGGGATTCGACCAGCTCGATCGCGACCTCGGCGGTGCCGTCTGCAGCAGGCGACAGCCGCTCGCGTACGCGCAGCCGCCGCGAGCCTTCGAGCATCACCCGCCACACACCCGGACCCCGTTCCTCCAGGAACAGGCCGCGCACGCGACCGCCGGTCGCACGACGCAAGGCCAGCTTGGCCGGTACGACTTTGGTGTCGTTCATGACAAGCAGATCGTTCGGCTCGAGCAGTTCCGGAAGCTCCTCGATCGTGCAGTCGGCGATGGACCGATCCTGCCGATTGGCGACCAGCAACCGCGCCGACTCCCGGCGCTGAACCGGGGCCTGCGCGATCAATCCCGGCGGCAACTCGTAGTCGAGTGCATCGAGGCTGAACTCGGTTGTCGCCGGATCGGCGGTGCGGCGGTCACTCATGGGCACGTGTATCCTCCGAAAGATCGCGTGCGTCAACTGCGACGCGCGTGGTCACCGCGTCCGCACCGTGCTACGATGCGACCATGGCCGACAAGAACCAGCGGGGCTGGTTTTCCAGGCAGCTGAAAGCGCGAACCGGGCCGGTCGCGTGGCTGCTCTATGCGCTGGTGCGCACGATCCTCACGCTGATGCAGATCTTTCCGATCGAGTGGAATCTCCGAACCGCGCGACTGCTCGCACGGCACGTCTGGCGCCGGATCATGCCGCGGCACTACAACCGCGCCGTCACCCATCTGCGCATGGCGTACGGCGAGACGATGTCTGAAACGGAGATTCAGCGGATCGCGCTACGATGTCTGGAGTCGACGGCCATGTTCGCCGTCGAGTCCATCTGCCTGCCGCAGAGTATCAATCTCTCCACCTGGGGTCGCTACATCGAGGCCGACGGCATCGAGGGCGCCCTCGACGTCCTGCTCGACGGACGCGGCGCCATTCTCGTCACCGGGCATTATGGCTCCTTCGAGCTGATGGGGCACCTGCTCGCCACCCTGGGCTTCGAGACGGTGGCCGTCATGCGACCGCTCGACAACGCCTACCTCAACCGATACCTGGTCGAGAGCCGGCGTGTCAACAACCTGTCACTCATCGACAAGAAAGGCGCCATGCAAAGCGCCGAGGCCTGCCTGCAGCGCGGCGCCTTGCTCGGCTTCATCGCCGACCAGGACGCCGGCAAAAAGGGCCTGTTCGTCGATTTCTTCCATGCGCCGGCATCGACGTACAAGTCCATCGGGCTTCTGGCCATGCAGGCGGACCTGCCCATCATCGTCGGCTACACGCGCCGCCTCGGCGACACCGCCCGCTACCGCGTCGGAGTCCAGCGCGTCATTCGCCCGGCCGAATGGAAAGACAAAAACGACCCGCTCCGCTGGATCACCCAGACCTACACGTCGGCCATCGAGGAGTTTGTCCGCGAGGCGCCGGACCAGTACCTCTGGATCCACCGCCGATGGAAGCACCAGCCCCGCCAACGCCGCGCCGAACGCACCGCCGCCGCCACGGTCGCGTCCACGGCCTAGAGAAACTTGTAGATCAAATACAGCACAATCGCGCCGCCGATGATCCAAGGCAATCGATCGGCGAACGCAAAACCGAGTTCGACCAGCACGTGCGCCGGCAGCTTGTTCGACGGCGGCGGCTCTGGTTCACTGATCTCGTCAAACAGGGACTTGTCGCGGGCTTCGGCGCACGCTTCCGCGTCCGCCAGCATCATCGCCGCGTCCGGGTATCGATCCTTCGCCTCGGCCTCGCACGCCCGACGGATCAGCGCCGCCACGCGCTTGCGATTCCACTTCGCCCCGATCCACCGCTCATCATCCGGCACGTCGGGAAAGCTCGGATCGTCTTTCCCGAAGATCATCTCGTGCAGCACCTTCCCCACCGCAAACGTGTCGGCCGACTTATCCATCACCCGGTCCGGCGGCATGTACTTGGGCGTCCCGACAACTCGCCCGCTCTTGTCCTCGCCGGTGAGCACGCCGATGTCGGCCAGCTTCGGGTGACCGTTGACGAACACGACGTTCGAGGGCTTCACGTCGCGGTGAATCATGCCGAGTTCGTGCAGGCGGGCCAGCCCGCGCAGCACCCGAACCCCCAGTTCCATGGCCACGTCCACACTCATGCGCCCGACGTTAATCAGCGTGGACAACGTCAGTGGCCGGAAATTCTCCGGAAACTCCTCCTGCACCGGTCCGCGACGGCTCTGATCGTCGGCCAACTCCATTGTGTAATACAGACACTGATCGACCTGACCAACGTGAAACACCGTGATCAGGTTTACGTGCCGCGACACCTTGCGGCAATAAGTCTCCAGCGCCGGCAGCTCGTGACACGTGATGTTCGCTCGCTCGAGCCGATCCATGTCGATGAGCTTGAGCGCCCGAAACACCCCCACCCGATCGCGAACCGCCCAAACCGCACCATACGAACCTTCGCCGCAGAGTTGCACGCGCTCGTAGTCCGGCACGCGCCAATCACTTGGCGCCGGCGGGCCCGTCAATCCGCCGCCGCTTCGACCCGATGACCCGGTCGGCGTCGGTGTGGATGTCGTGGACGGGTCGGCGTCCGTGGTAGCCGCGGCCGGCGATCGGCCCGCGTCCCCCGTCAGCGCCTCGCCCGTCTCGGAGAACACCTTGCGAAGCACCTGCCCGTCGGGATCGGTCGCGCGGGCCTCGCTCATCAACTGCCTGCACGTCGCGCACTCGCGCAAATGCCGCTCCACGGGCCGAGCATCCGTGTCCTCGAGTTCGCCACACTCGTAAGCGATCAGCGTACTTCTCGACGGGCACTCGCTCATGGCCACACTCCATACAAGCCATCCAATGTGTCGCCGAAGTGTTGCTTGATGTGCTTGATCACTCGGCTCTTGGCAACATAAATTTGATTCGGCGTCATGTCCAGCAATCGAGAAATATCCTCCACAGCATAGCTGCAGATCACGTACAGCTCGAACGCTTTCAGCGTGTGCTCCGCAAAGCTATCGCGAAGATTCGTCAACAAGGCGTTGAGATGAGACTCGTTCCATTCCGCCTCCCATACACCATCGGCTGCCTTCCGTCCGGCGACGTCGCCCAAAGCCGCCGAATCCGCCAGCTTCACCCGGTGACGGACGGCAAACAGGTCGGCCACCTTGTGATCCACCATGCCGCGCAGCCAGGCACGAAAGCTCCGGTGACGCTCAAACCGCCCGATCTGGTTGACGATTGCCGTCATGCATTGCTGGGCGATTTCCTCGGCGTCGTTCGGATCCAGCCCGCGCGCCTTCGCGTAGCGCGTCAGCATCGGTCGATAGAACTGATCGAACTCAACCCAGCCGTCACTGTCACCTAGGTCGCGAACGCGATCGAGGAGGCTGCTTCGCGTTTCTTCCATGGACCGACCACCCTACCACGTGCGGTTTCGACGGCCCGAACACGCCGGGATGTCCCATTATAGCACGAAAGCCTGGTCGCTTGCTACTGAAATACGCTGGGACAAAGTTCCAGCGGAAATGCAGAATCGGTCGAGATTCTGAACAAGCCGGATGGTGGGACCGTCGACTGTCCGCTTCGTGGCCGCTGGACAGGGACGTGACAGGGATGTGAATTACACGCGCTCGTTCGGCCCACGACGCCTCGACAAGGCGCCGGGGCGCCGTCAATCCTCGAACACGAACTCGCAGCCTACCTTGTAGCCCTGAACGGTCTGCGTGCAGTGGACCACGGTCGCCGTGATGCGATCGGCCTCGCTCCCGTCGCCCGGCGAAAGCTGAATCCGCTGTCCGGCGCGCAGTGGTTTTCGAACAATCATCCCTAGACCACGCTCACTGACGTTGTACACCTGGGCGGAGAGGCTCTCTCCGGGCTGGCCATCCCGCTCGATCAGGCAGTACAGGGCAGAAACCAGCCGGTCCTCGCCGCGCTTGTTCCGAATGCCGCCGACGGGATCACCTTCCACCAGCGTCTCGGACATCCACGCCGGTAGATGCACCTTGGCATGTCGGTTTGTCATGACCTCGTTCTACTCCGAGCATGTCTTCACAATCTCGACGCTCACGGCGACGACACCGAGTCTATCGGTCAGGTAAGCCAGCAGGCCCATTAGCAGAGGCGCGGACCTCTGCCACGAGGGCCGATATCTCGCCCGGAAACCCACAAGACGCCCGCAAACCGCCCGATTGGACCGCCGCCCGGCAACGCCGTGTAGGCGAGATCGAGGCGCGCCGAGCCCCCACCCTGATCCGATCGAGCTCCGATAAATAAGACGGCGCGAATTATTGTTGCGTGCGGGTTTTCAATTGAGTACGCTGATTAGCTGAACGACCGTAGCCCTGCCGATACGCCCTGTTGAACGGCCGGTGCATGCGCGTCGCCTCCTGGGGTAGGAGGGGTTTCCACACCAGGATGTTTTCGGACGTTGGGCTCAAGCAGAACTGGATTGTTCCCAAAGTGAGAGGGGAGGCTTCAATGCGGCGCGTCAAGTTTGCTCGGATGCTGGCGGCCTTCGCAGTTGCAGTCACGATGATTGGCGTCGGCACGAACGCCATGGCGCAAAGCAGCTGCCCCACGTGCGACCTCGCCAACGCCGACTTGGCACCCTGTGGCGGCCCGGACGGCGTCATTGGCTTCGGAGACTTGCAGTACGTCGACTACTGCGTCCAACACCAAGCCGACTTCTGCGGCCGCAGCGCCAGCGTATGCGACATCAACTGTGACGGCACCATCGATTTCCGTGACTACGGCGAGGCGCTCGAGGCCTACTTGACCGGCGTCGCCTCGGGCGCGTGCGTCGGTACGTACGGCGCGTGTTGTGGCATCAATCAGACAAGCTGCGTGATCACGACCGCGCAGGCATGTGACGCGCTCAACGTGCCTCAGATCCCTGGCGACGGCGTCTATGCCGGCGACGGCTCGACCTGCTCGCCAAGCGCTTGTGACTGCAATGGCAACATGATTGAAGACAGCACCGATCTGATGGACGGTACCAGTTTGGACTGCAACCACAACCTTCTACCGGACGAATGCGACATCGCCAACGGCTTCAGCTTCGACGTCGCGCCGCCCAACGGCGTGCCGGACGAATGCGATGCGCTCAACCGCTACATCTTCTTCCGAATGGACGGCCTTGTGCCGGGTGCGACCACCTCGCACGCCATCCGCGTGACGCTGGTCAACGTCGCCGGCCATGAGAGCTTCAACGGCGAGGTTCGCTGGGCGGGACCGCCCGTCGACGCCCCGGATGAACACCAGGGCGACCCCGGGCGCACGTTCAAGGCCTCGGTCCTCCAATGCACGCCCTACTACGGCGATTGGGGCACGAGTGAGTATGTCTTCATTACCGGCGGCGACATCATCCCCGGGTCCTCCTACCGGATTCAGGCTATCGAACAGGGTTGTGATGAAGGAACGGAATCGTGCTACTCCGACGCGGCGTTGTGGCAGGTCTCGTCCGCCCTGTGGGGTGATACCGTCGCCCCGCATCCGGGTTCCGGCTCAGCGCAGCCGGACTTCACGGATATCTCCGCCATCGTCGAAAAGTTTCTCGCGAGCACGACGTCGCCGACGAAACCCCGCGTGCAACTGGACCATACCACGCCGGATCCGGACCGCCCGGTCGACTTCAATGACATTACGGCCGGCGTAAACGCCTTCCTCGGCGTCAGCTACGACAGTTGGGTCGGAGCCGCGGCCGGTCCGTGTACGTGCCCGTCCGCGGTAACCTGCGGCGCGACCGCCTGCTCGACCGACGCGAACTGCGGCGATGGGCTTTGCGTCGGCGGATTCTGTATGGACCCCTGCCGCCGCTGTTCGCCCTAGCGCGAACCGCCCTCCGCCGCGACAAGGCGCCGCGACACCGAGTCATCTCATCCATCAGGCACGCGAATTGCGGGGTGTCCGGTGCGTGTTACCATGCGCGCCGGCGATGTAGGATCGCCCCCGCACAAAACTCAGCCGAAAGGATGACTCAATGAAACGTGCCAAGCTAACCGTGATCGGCGCCGGAAACGTCGGCGCAAGCTGCGCCTTCTGGGCGGCGTCGAAGGAACTCGGGGACATTGTGCTCATCGACATCCCTGATTTCGCGGACAAGACGGCCGGGAAGGCCCTGGACCTGGCCCAGTGTGGCCCGGTCGAACGGTTCGACGCCAAGATCGTGGGGACCGCCGACTACGACGAGGCGAAAGACAGCGATGTGGTGATCATCACCGCCGGCATTCCGCGCAAGCCCGGCATGAGCCGCGACGACCTGATTCAGACAAACGTCAAGATCGTCGGCGCCGTCAGCGAGAAGATCGCCCAAGTCGCGCCCAATGCCATCCTCATCGTCGTCTCGAACCCCCTCGATGCCATGGTCTACACCGCCTGGAAAAAAAGCGGCTTCCCCACGAAGCGGGTCGTCGGCCAGGCCGGCTGCCTCGACATCGCGCGGTACCGCACCTTCATCGCCATGGAATTGGGCTGTAGTGTCGAGGACATCACGGCCCTGCTCATGGGAGGCCACGGCGACGACATGGTCCCGCTGCCCCGCTACACGTCGGTCTCCGGTATTCCCGTCACCCAACTCATCCCCAAGGAGCGCCTCGATGCCATCATCCAGCGAGCCAAGATGGGCGGCGGCGAGATCGTCAAACTCATGGGCACCAGCGCCTACTATGCGCCGGCCGCCGGGTCCGTGGCGATGGCTGAAGCCATTATCAAGGACAAGCACCGCATCTTCCCCTGCGCCGCGTTCTGCAAGGAGGAGTACGGCGTGGGCGGTTACTTCGTCGGCGTACCTTGCATGCTCGGCGCCGCCGGAGTGGAAAAGGTGATCGAGGTGGAATTGAACGCCGATGAACGTGCCCTGCTCGACAGCAGCGTGGCACATGTCAAGGAACTCGTCGGTGTGGCCGAAGGATTCCTGGGCGGCTGACCTCCCCAGTCCGAGAAGTTTTTCGAGGTGCGGGTGCGCCTGCCGGCCCTGCACCTCTTTTTTTGGCGCCACGACGCCTGGAGACGAATATCGACATTCCTGCTACGAAATCGCGGATAGAATTCCGAGAAAGAATCAGGGTTCCGGGCGGCGTGATTGCGAGACCATTCGATGGCGCCGGATCGCACAACCAATATGCATCACGACATCCCGAGACAGGGCACCACACCCCGTCGGCGGCGAGCCCAGGCGGCCGTCAAGCCCTTTCTCGTGAGCAACGACCCTGGCTTCTTTTCGCTCCCTGAGATGCGGTACCAGAGCTGCTACGTCTGGCTCGTGCTCATCTCCGCGCTTGACATCATCCTGACCAAACTCGTCCTCGAGGTCTGGTACGGCTATGAGGTCAACCCGGTCGCGCGGGCCGTCATCGATCAAACCGGGTTTATCGGAGCCATCGGATTGAAATTCGGGATCGTCGTGTTCGTGATCCTCATCTGTGAGGCCGTTGGGCGATTCCGGGATCGCGACGGGCGCGTGCTGGCCACCGGCTCGATTCTGATCAGTGCCACACCGGTCATCTACACGTTCGTTCTGCTGCTGTCCGCCGGCCCGGCTCCGGTCGGCCCGCCCCCGTCCCACCAGACGCCCACCGCGCAGGTCTCGCACCTGGGCCACTGACCGCGGCACCGCCGCGGCGATCATCTTGACCGATCTTGACACAGCCCGCCCGCTACCCGAGCTCCGCGTTGACGACCGCTGCGCCTTTGCTTCGGTCGTGACCGAATCGTAGCCTTTGGTGAACAAGCGTTGCCGGACCTCTCGCTTGCGTGGGGGGAGCCCTTTTCTGGTCGCATTGCGATGTCGGTTGGTTCGGGAGGCATCGTCGCGCCCAAGTGTTGATCCGCGCACGGCCGCTGGGGGACCTGTCGGACCTGTGTGCTACTTTTCTATTCGGGGGAAAAGCTCAGATGAGAGCCTTCTTTCGGGGCAGCATACGACGCGCCCAGCGTCAGCGCAAAGAATGCACAAGGCGTGCCGTGACGGCCGTGCTGGTTGCCGTGGCCTTACCGGTTCTACTGGGGTTTGCCGCACTGACGCTTGACGTCGCCCAGATCTACAACGTTCGCGAGGACCTGCAGAACTCGGCGGACTCCGCGGCGTTGGCCGCGGCCTCGGCCTACATCACCGACCCGATGCTGCAAATCCGGCTTGGCTACGGCGGCGGCGCCGCGTTCGACGATACCACCGCCTTTGGCATCACCGAGGTCAATCGAGTGGCCGCCAGAAATCAGTCATTCGGCATGACCTCGACGGCCATCGACAGCGCCGACGTCCGATTCGGCTGGATCGACCTTGCCTCGGGCACTTCGCCGCTCGTGACCGGCGGGGACTATGACGCGGCCAACGCCGTCCAGGTCACCGTGCGTCGTGATGAGAACGAAAACGGTGCGGTTTCCCTCTTCTTCGCGCCGATCTTCGGTGTCAACACGGCGGAGGTCACCGCATCGGCCGTCGCGGTGCTCGACGACCGATTCCAGGGCTACAACCTCAACGATGGCACCGCGGAAGTCTGGCCGGTCACCGTCAGCAAAACCATCTACCAGCAGGAACTGGTGGGCGGGTCGGATAGCTGGCAGGTCGACACCAACGGGACGCCGACCTCCGGCAGCGACGGGGTCCGCGAGATTAACCTCTACCCGTACGTCTCCGTGCCGGGCAACTTCGGCCTGCTCAACATCGGGATCGGCAGCAGCAGCGCCAGCGGGCTTTCAGACCAATTCGAGTACGGTGTGACGCCCGATCAGATGACGGACGAGATCGGTTCGTCGACGATCAGCTTCTACGATGACACCGGTGCTTCAATCACGCATGACATCGGCGGGACGCCGGGCCTGAAAGCGTCACTCGAAACGGCGATGGACACCCGTGTCGGTCAGGTCGTCGCCTTCCTGTTGCACGACCAGGTGAGCGGCAACGGCTCCAATTCCACGTACCGGACCACGGGGATGGTCTTTGCCCGGGTCATGGACGTGCGGCTCAAGGGAGCCTCGAGCAGCCGTGGGGTTTGGCTCCAGCCCGTCGCCTACGCCGGTGCCGGTGTCGTGACGAACAAGAACGCCCCGAGCTCGAATGGCATGGTCGGCCTCGTCATGCTCGCCCGCTAGCCGGCCGACCGCCGGCGAGCCAAGGTCCGAGAAATTGAAATCGACGCCGGCAAGTTGTATGAAATTATGCCCATTTTTCGTCCTCGTCCCATATCTCGGGTCCCTGCCGACACCCGGTGATACCTTTACCGGGCCTGCCACGATTTGGTAATTCGGAACTCTTCTGCGATTGACGCCGACCGCCGGTTCCACTAGAATCACCGCAAAGTGCTGGGGCTTCGTGGATACGAGCATCTCGAAACCCAAGTCGAGTCTTGGGTGGGGGGGCAGAGGAAAATGAAAAGGTTCATTCGAGTTTTGGCTGTAGCGGGTGTGCTGGCGTTTGCGGCGTCGGCACGGGCAGATTTCAGTGTGGGGCTCGATCGCGAATTCAGTGGAGCAACGGCGCCGGAAGGTGCGACCCCGTGGCTGACCGCCACGATTACGGACGTCGCAACGGACACCGTGCGGATCACGCTCGATGCGACGCACCTGACCGATGCGGAGTTCGTCAGCATCTGGGACTTCAACGTCGCCGGCGCCGCGGGGGCCACCGGATTGTCACTGAACAACTATAGTGATTCCGACATCGCCAGCACGACCATCTCGTTCGGTAGCGATGCCTACAAGGCCGACGGTGACGGTTACTTCGACCTCAGTTTCAGCTGGGGCAACGGTCAGTTCACCGCCGGCGACAGTGCATGGTTCGAGTTCACGCGGTCCGGCTTGACCGCCGACGACTTCAACGACCTGAGCCTCGGCTCCGGCAACTCGCCGGACGGCCTAGTCACGGCCGCGCACGTCCAGGCGATTGGGCCGAGCAACAGTCAAAGCGGCTGGATTACCGGTACGCCGACCACCACGACGACAACGGAAGAGGCGCCGATTCCGGGTGCCCTCATGCTGGCCTCGGCCGGCCTGGGTATCGTCGGCTTCGTCCGCCGCCGCAGGGCCTAGGCTTCCAGCGCCGCAGGCGCAACGAATTCAAGACACGTGCCGTGATCGACGCCTCGTCGGTCACGGCTTTTTTTTTCTTGCGCAGCACGAAAACTCGGCTTCGCCCGCCCCAGGTTCGACACCCCGGCGACCGTCGGACACATACGCCGCTTCTCGACGGCCTCGAGTTCATCGAACTCCACATCCCTGGCAGGCCCCACCATTTGAGAACCGCTCCGATTGACGCCGCCCGAAAAATTCAGAATATCACCGTATGGAACCTCGACCTCACATGGATTAGCCTAGGGGGTTGGCGGGGTGCACTGTTCACGAAAGTGAGCGGAAGGGAAAAAGGAGCGATTGCTTTACGCATTACCACATCTCATCCACAACAGGAAGGAGTGCCGGGGTCATGCCAAGAACATTTCATGTGGCGATTCTGTCGGTCTTGCTGACGTTTGCGGGCGTCACTCGTGCGGACTTCAGTGTCGGTCTGGATCGCGAGTACAGTGGCGCTACGGCACCGGTAGGTACGGCCCCGTGGTTGACGGCAACGATCACGGACGTCGCACCGAACACCGTTCGGATCTCGCTCGCGGCGACGCACCTGACCGGCTCGGAGTTCGTCAGCGAATGGGACTTCAACGTCGCCGGCGCCCTCGGGGCCGCCGGACTGTCACTGAGCGCTTCTAGCGACGCCGACATCGCCAGCACCGGCATCTCGCTCGGTAGCGATGCCTACAAGGCTGATGGCGACGGCTATTTCGACCTCAGTTTCACCTGGGGGAATGGTCAGTTCACCACCGGTGACAGTGCATGGTTCGAGTTCACGCGGTCCGGCTTGACCGCCGACGACTTCAACGAGTTGAGTCTTGGCTCCGGCAACTCGCCGGACGGCCTTATCACAGCCGCGCATGTTCAGGCGATTGGGCCGAGCAACAGTCAAAGCGGGTGGATTACCGGTACCCCCTACACGACCACGGACAAGGTGCCGATTCCGGGTGCCCTGGTCCTGGCGACGGCCGGTTTGGGGATCGTCGGATTCGTCCGCCGCCGCAAAGTGTAGGGCTCCAGCGCCACAGGCGCGACCGATTCAAAACACCTGCCGTGATCGACGCTACGTCGGTCACGGCCTTTTTGTAGCGTGAAGGCTCGGCTCCGCCCTCCGCAGGTTTGGCTCGCCCGCAACTGTCGGATACGATCGCTGAACCTGACGAGTTGGATTCTGTGGAGCCGGGCGCAGAGATGAACAGCCTCCAAGAGATTGCCGTCATCGGCGGCGGGACCATGGGCGCGGGGATTGCCCAACTGGCGGCCAAGCACGGCTGCACCGTCCACCTGATCGACATCGACCGGGATATCCTCGACCGCGCCATCGCCGGCATCACCCAGCGGCTCGACCGCTCCGTGGAAAAGGGCAGGACGAAGCCCGAGGCTCGCGACGCCCAACTGGCCCTGCTGAAGCCGCGCACCGACGTTGCCGAACTCGCCGGCGTGCAGCTCGCCATCGAGGCCGTCGTCGAGAACCTCGACGTCAAGCACAAGGTCTTCGCGGCACTCGAATCGGCCGCACCGGAAGCTGCCGTGCTCGCCACGAACACCTCATCCCTGCCGGTAACGAAGATCGCGGAGGCGGTGAAGACGCCCGGCCGGGTCGTCGGCATGCACTTTTTCAACCCCGCACCGGTCATGCCGCTGGTCGAGATCATCGCCGGCGACGCGAGCGACAAGGCCGCCGTCGACTTCGCGTATGAGGCCGCCCTGCTCATGGGCAAGACGCCGGTCCGGGCGTTGGACACGCCCGGTTTCATTGTCAATCGCGTGGCACGCGGGTTTTATCTGGAGGGCTTGCGCCTGCTCGGCGAAGGCGTGGCCGGCGTCGACGAAATCGACCTGGTCATGCGCACGCACGGCGGCTTTCGCATGGGTCCGTTCGAGTTGATGGACCTCGTCGGGCTGGACGTGAACCTGGCGGTCAGCACCTCGGTATGCGAGCAGATGGAGAAGCACGCGCGCTTCACGCCGCACGCCATCCAGCAGTCGCTCGTCGCCGCGGGGCACCTCGGGCGCAAAACCGGCCATGGGTTTTATCTCTACGATCACGGATCGCCCGTACCGGCCTATGCCGTCGAGCGGCGCAGCTTCCAGTTGCCGCCGATGCTGACCGATGCGATGCTGGCGTTTTGCGTCCGGGCCGGGGCTGTCGATGCATCGAGCACGGAGCAGTACGTCTTTTGCCGCATCCTCGCGGCCGTCATCAACGAGGCGGGCTTGGCGTATTCCGCGGGCGTCGCGAGCAGTGACGACATCGACACCGCGATGATCAAGGGGACGAACTATCCGAAGGGCCCGCTCGCCTGGGCGGACGAGATCGGGCACCGCACGGTGCGCGGCGTGCTGACCGGCCTCAACGCCCACACCGGCGACGGACGATACGCCCCTGCGCCGCTGTTTGCCAACGCGGAGTGAGTTGACGAGGATCGCATGAGTTGAACACCGCACGGTTCACGAACTCAGGAATTGCGCGGGTGCCCCGTCCCGTGAGCGAAGCGAACGGGTGGGGGACGGACCGCGCCAGGCGTCGCACGCCGGGTTCGCATCGCGCCCCGGGCTGGCATCACGCGCCGGGTAGGGCGGGTTCCACCCGCCGCGACCACGACGCGCTCATGAACCCGAGCCGCGGGCTTCGGCCTGCGCGGCGCCACGAGCCGCAGATTGTCTGGCGATCCCGGCCCACCGGACGTGCCATGTGTTTTGCACGGGCAAACAAGTTTGCCCACGCCACCCTGAAAAAGCTCATCGAAACGCGGCTGCCTCCCCTTTGGTCCGCACAGCGGACCCTACGAGTTGCTGCTCCTCCGTCTCTTCGTCGCGGAGCGCGTCCGCCTCAGGCGGATCCCTTCGTCGCGGAGCCTGTCCGCCTCAGGCGGATCCCTTCGTCGCTCTCCCGACCACATGCTTCCGCTCCGCTTCGCTCCGCCGAAGCATGGCACCCTATTCTACGTCGCTTCGTCGCTTCGTCGCTTCGTCGCTTTTCTCGCTTAATCTCTGCTGTTCCTATGTCCCAAGACTTCCAAAGGAGACGCCATGCGACGCGCCGTCGTCATTGATGCCGTAAGAACACCCGTCGGACGCTACGGCGGCTGCCTCGCTTCGGTTCGCCCGGACGACCTGGCCGCGCTCGTCATGCGCGCCCTCCTCGATCGCACGAAGATCGACCCCGCGCTGATCGAGGACGTCTACTTCGGCTGCGCCAACCAGGCCGGCGAGGACAACCGAAACGTCGCCCGCATGGCCGCCCTGCTCGCCGGCCTGCCGGATTCGGTACCCGGCTCGACGATCAACCGCCTGTGCGCCTCCAGCCTCGACGCGATCAACATCGCCGCCCGGCTCATCGAGGCCAACCACGGCGACGTCTTCATCGCCGGTGGTGTCGAGAGCATGTCACGCGCGCCGTTCGTCATCGCCAAGGGGGAAACGGCCTTCAGCCGCAAGGCCGAAATCTACGACACGACGATCGGCTGGCGTTTCACCAATCCGAAGCTCGCCGCGATGCACCACCCCTATTCGATGGGCGAGACGGCCGAGAACGTCGCCAAGCAGTACAAGCTCACCCGCGAGGAGCAGGACCAGTTCGCCTTCGAGTCACAGATGAAGTGCAAGGACGCGATGGACGCCAAACGCTTCGCCGACGAGATCATCCCGGTTCCCGTGCCGCAGCGCAAGGGCGACCCAATCATCGTCACCGACGACGAGCACCCCCGACCGGAGACGACGCTCGACAAGCTCGCGAAGCTCCGCCCCGCCTTCGCCAAGGATGGGACCGTGACGGCCGGCAACGCCTCGGGCGTCAACGACGGGGCGGCCGCGTTACTGATTGTGGAGGCATCGACGGCAAACAAGCTCGGCCTGACGCCCATGGCGACCGTCGGCTGCTCGGCGACGGCCGGCGTCGATCCGTCCTGCATGGGCCTCGGGCCGATCCCCGCGACGAAGAAGGTACTCAAACGGGCGGGCTTGTCCGTCGGCGACCTCGACGTGATCGAGCTGAACGAGGCGTTCGCGGCGCAGTCGCTGCCGTGCATTCGCGAGCTGGAATTCGACCCGGCCAAGGTCAACCCCAATGGCGGTGCGATCGCCCTGGGCCACCCGCTCGGCTGCAGCGGCGCGCGGATTGCCACGACGCTCCTGCACGAGATGAAGCGCCGAAAGGCCCAGCGCGGCCTGGCCACCATGTGCGTCGGCGTCGGACAGGGCGTCGCGACGGTGTTCGAGGGTATGTAACTCCCCTCCTTTGTTAAGGAGGGGCTGGGGGAGGTGTCTTGTACATCGAGAGGCCCCCTGAGTCCGCGCTCACCCGCGGGGGGGCTTACTCACGGCCCGAGCACGACCTTCGCGAAGCACGACAACGCGACGCGGTGATCGGAGCCGCGACCGTGAGGGAGCGGGCCGAGCGCGACAACGCCGCCAGTAGCATTCGAGCGGCACCGAGTTTCTCGCTACACTTACACGTCATGATCGAACCGTCGCGTAAAGAACTCCTAGAGGCTGGCCGGGAGGCCCTCGAACTTGGAGTGCTCGAGGCGGCGTCTGTCCGGCGCTTTGCCGATCAGATCATCGCGACAGATGAGCATCCGCCCCGATGGGCCATCGAGATTTCGCTCGAAGAAGATAGACAAGTGATGATCGACCTGCTTCGCGCCGTTCCCGGCGAGGCAGATATTGCCATCGTGCTCAAGCTCCTCTTCGCGCAAATCTGCAGATCAGTCAAGCAGCGCCGGCTGACGTATCGAGAGACGACGGACGAGTTCCTTCGGTGCTATTTGCGGCTGGGCCCACTTGATCGGAACGATGCGATGGAGCTACAAGTCCCCGCACTCAACTGCGAACAATATGACGCATGTCGATTCCAATCCAACGATGGTAAGTTGATCGAACAGGCGTTGAGCACAATGAAGCAGAGTGTCGATATGTTCCTAACGAAGTACCAGCCCTTCGAGGCGATACTGGCGGGGCATTTCGGCTAACAAGGCATGAACGCTGCGAACCAAACAAACCGCCGAAGTCTCCTGCCCCTGATCGCGATCTGCCTCCTCTTCGCCGTGCTCTCCACAGTCGGCATCACCTGGGGCCTGCCGAGTCGCGACATCGACAAGTACCTCTACCCCACCGAAACGCCTTGGTCCGGCGAGAAGATCTACCGCCTCGCTCACGCGTCTGAAAAATTCGACGCAACGCGCGGAGCCGACGTCGACGCCAACCCGCTAAACAAGCAAGGACTGGCCGGCAAGCCTATCCTGCTCACCGGCTCCGACGAGGCCCTCGCCAAAATCTACCTCCGCTACCGCCTCTTCACCTACCAGCCGGACGAGATGATCACGATGATGTCGCTCGCGGGCATGCACCCCGGCCGGCTCGACCTCGACCCGAGGCTCTATCAATACGGCGGCCTGTTCATTTACCCCGTCGGCGCCCTGATCAAGCTGTGCGACGTCGTCGGGCTGATCGACGTGCGCAGCGACGTCCCCTACTACCTCGACCATCCGGACGAGTTCGGGAAGTTCTACGTCGTCGCCCGGGCGTACTCGGCCGCGTGGGGCATCCTCGGCATCGTGCTCGTGTTCTTGATTGCGCGCCGACTGGCGGGAGGCCGTCAAGGTGACGGTATGGGTGCCATGCTTCGACGCAGCGAAGCGGAGACGAAGCATGCTGAACAGGAGGGATCGAGGGATTCCGCCAGAGGCGGACCTTCGGCAGGGATCGAGGGATCAAGAGCGGAATATGTAGGGTCCGCTGTGCGGACCAAAGAGGAGGCATCATCCGGTGCCATGCTTCCGCGCAGCGGAAGCATGCCCGCGGCAACGCTCGCCGGGTTGCTCGCTGCTTTGCTGTTTGCGTTCATGCCCGTCGTCGTGTGCATGGCGCATGAGGCCAAGCCGCACCTCGCCGGGGCCGTGCTGATGCTGGCGGCCGTCTGGTTCGCCATGCGACACCTCGACACCGTCCGCGCCAGGCGACACGAGCACGATGCTTACAATCAGAGCCGCGACCGTGAGGGAGCGGTCCATACGGCGAGCAGCGCACCGCATGGCCGAGGGGCACTCGGCAATCCGCAGACGGACATCGCACGAAGGGACACGTCGACCACGTCACGCGACTGGTGGCTCATGTGCATCGCGTGCGGAGCCGCACTGGGCATGGTGCTCTCTTCGCTGCCCATCTTCGTGCTGATCCCGGTGGTCACCTGGATGAGCCGGACGCACGCCGGCACGGGCGGAACCGCCGCTCGCGTTTATCTCTGGTTCAAGCGCACCGTCCTCGGCAAGGTCGTTGCGGTGGCGGCCTACCTCGCCGTCAACCCCTATGTCCTGATCAACGCGCTCTTTCACCCGGACATTCTTAGCAGCAATCTCGGCAACTCGACGGCTATGTACCGCGTCGACCGCCTCGGCGCCGGATTCTCTCGCGTGCTCGAACTGACTCGTGATGGGGCCACGCTGCCGATCCTGATCCTCGGCGTCCTCGCCATGGCTGTCGCCCTGTGGCATCGTCGCCGCATCGCCTGGCCGCTGATCGTCGCGGCCGGCGTGTTCTTCGTTCAGTTTGTCCTGCTCGGCGCGGGCAAGCCGGGCGAATACGGCCGATTCGGCATCTTCCCGAACACCGCCCTGGTCATCGGGGCCGCGTGCCTGCTGACAGCACGTTGGCACCCGCAGCGCTTCCGCCCGGTTCGCCTCAGCCTGACCGCCGTCGTGATCGCCTGGATGGCACTGTGCGGCTTCGCCTACCTTCGCAACTTCCAGATTGACACGACGCCGCAGGCCTCGCGACTCCGTGCCGTCCGGGCTGTAGCCACCGGCGCCCGACAACTCGATAGCGCCATCGACGTCGCCCTGATCGCGGAGCCCGCCCCCTATTGCTGTCCGCCGCTTCCGTTCGCCGATATCAACGCCTACCTCTTCTCGGACCTTCACGCGGCCGAGGACGCGCGGCAAAGGGCGCCTAACCGCTGGCTGCTGGTGTACGCGAGCGATCAACGTCCGATCATTCCCGGCCCAGCGTCTGGTGGCAACACGCCGCGCCAAGATAAGCTACCCTTCGCGTGGACCACGCCAATCAGCTGGGCCAACAAGCCGATAGTACTAGAGGGACCCGGCGGCACGGTCCTGCCGTGAGCGGTGCCATGCGTTCCGGCGCCTGCGGTGACGGCGCAACCCGTATACGAGGATGAGTGCGATGTCGAACCCGCTATGCCACTTTGAGTTGATGACGACCGACCCGGACAAGTGTCGATCGTTTTACGGAACCGTGTTCGGCTGGAAGTTCGACAACGACTCGATGCCTGGCTACACCCTCGTGGACGCCGGGCAGGAGCCGACGGGCGGGATCTTCCAGGCACCGGACGTCTCCCCCGGCCCGTGTGCCAACATCTACTTCCAGGTCGATGACATCGACGGGACGCTCGAGCGAGTCGGCGAGTCCGGTGGCACGGTGATCGTCCCGAAGACTGAGATTCCCGGCGTGGGGCACTTCGGCATGTTCACCGACCCTGAAGGCATTGCCGTCGGCGTGATGCAGCCGGCCGGCGCGTAGCACGCGTCCAGGCATCGCCACCGGAGCCGCGAACGGCCCCGTTCACGCACGCATCGCGGATAGCGTCAGGTCACGGATGTCGGTGTCGCGGTACAGGTTTCCGGCTTGGATGAGTCCGTCGCCCGTCGAGCAGATCAGCGCCGCCCGATGCCGCGACTCCGTCGCCGGCACCCCGTGCGAGCCCTTCACCAGCGTCGCATCCAGCGGAATGGACTTCGTCGCCGGATCGAAAAACAGCTCCACCGCGTCGTAGCCCGGCTTGGAATGAATGTCGACCGTACGCGCATACCGCGGCGCCTTCGCGTCATCGAGCCAGAAGTAGTACGCGAACCAATGCGTGTCCTCGGCGATCGCCACGATCTCACCCGACCGCGGATGGGCGATGCCGACCTCGCCACGCTCCGCGCCGACAAGCACACGCGCCACCCCGGGCAGCGCCCGAAGCACGCCTGCGACTTCTGCACATCGCGACTCGTCCGGCACGTACACGTGCGCGAACTGATGATCCACCATGGCGAACGCCGCGCTACCGGCCAGGTCAATGTACTCCGCTCCGTCACGCTCCTCCACGGAAAGAAGCCCCGCCTCGCGAAGCGCGCGGTTGGGATAGACGACGCCGGACACGTCCGTCATCGCATACTCGCCGGCCGCCACAAACGAGATGTCGCGGCCCCCGGCTTTGCGCAAGCTGTCCTCGAATGCCGACAGCTCCTTATCGAGTTCCTCGAGTGCCGCGACGGCCTCGGGGCTGTTCGGGCCGTACTTTTGTGACGCGTAGTCCAAATGCGGCACGTACACCCAGTGAAAACGCGGTGCATGCGACGCGTGAAGCCAAGCGGCCGCCCGCAGAATCCACCGGGTCGACTCGATGTTCGCAAGCGGGCCCCAGTAGTGTTGAAGTGGAAAGTGCCCATGCTGTTCGATCGCGGCCTCGTACAATCCGTCGGGCTTGGAGTAACACCAGAGCTTCGTCGTGCCGTCGGCCTCGTGGATCGGCGCGGGCGTGACGATATAATCGGCCCCACAGTCCTTGATGTTCTGCGCGTGCCACACCGCTGACGTCACGCCGTCAGGCAGCACATCCCATATCTGCTCACCCGCGATGACTTCGTTCCGCGCCACCCAGAATTCCACCGCACGCCGATCGCGATGATAGAAGCCGTTGGCGATCACGCCGTGATCACGTGCCGGGCGCCCCGTCCAGAACGTTGCTTGAACCGGAGACGTCACGCAAGGAAACGATGGAGCCAACTCGGCGATCGAGCCCTCATTCGCCCAACGATAGAGTGTGGGAGTATGTTCGAGCGTCACGTCCCGCTTCCGCAACCCCGGCATGGATAAGAAGAACAAGCAGTTGGAAGGCATAGCTGTCTACTCTCGCGTCGTTCGAAGAATGGACCCGACACACGGACCTCAACGCCGAACCACGCCCCAGTGAACAACGGCACGGTGAACAACGGCACGGTGAACCACAACACGGGGCAGATCCGTGCTCTGGCGCCGAACCGAAACCGATGGCCGATTGTAGGGGGGATCACATTCCGTGCAATATCACGTTGCTTGGCCTATGATGCGCGCAATGTCCAGCTTGACTTGCCCATACATGCCGCAATGCCCCGGATGCGCGCGTATTGCGGAACCTTATCAAGCGCAAATCGACCACAAGCTACAGAACGTACACAACCTATTTGCTGGCGCCAGTCTCAGTGGTTTGGACGCCGCGTCGATCTGCCGGATCACCCCGAGTCCCGTCACGGCCGCCTACCGCAACCGGGCACGCCTGGCCGTACGACCGGAGCACGCTGCCATACGCGGCTCGCGCATCCAACTCGGGCTCTATCGGGCCGGAACGCACGACGTGGTGGACATCCCCGGCTGCCCGGTACAATCCGACCGCATCAACGCCGCAGTCGACGTGCTTCGCGAAGCCATCGACCGATCCGGCGTGTCGATTTACGACGAGCACACGCAGCAGGGCGACCTGCGCTATGTCACCGTGCGTCACGGGATCCGCACGGACCAGGTTCTGGTGGGGATCGTGGCCACCAGCCAGGGCTTCCGCGGCCGCGACGAACTCGTCCGTGAGGTCATGTCGCGGTGTAAAAGCCTGGTCGGGGTCGTACTCAACATCAACGCGACCGCGGGCAACGCCATCTTCGGCCCCACCTGCCTCACGCTCGCCGGCCGCCCGTACCTCGAGGAAATCGTCTGCGACGTGAGAATTCGACTCGGCCTGCTGAGCTTCTTCCAGGTCAATACGGCTATGGCCGAACTCGCCTATGGGGCGATCGTCCAGCAGCTCGTGGATCAATTCGAGCTCGAAGCATCGCGAGCCACCCTCTTCGACCTCTACTGCGGCGTGGGAACGATCGGGCTCGTGACGGCCCGCCGCGTGGGGCGCGTTGTCGGCATCGAATCGAACGCCGAAGCCGTTCAACTCGCGCGCGCGTCGGCCGAGCTGAACGGCCTGTCGAACGTCACCACCTGCGAGGGGCTCGTGGAGGACCGTCTCGACGCCGTCCTCGCGGACTTCGCCGGACCACACCGACACGGTCCGGCACTCGTGGCCGTCAATCCGCCGCGCAAGGGCCTGGCACCTGCGGTCGTGAGCCAGATCGCGACGTTCGCCCCCACGCGCATCGCCTACCTGTCCTGTGCGCCGCACACCCTCATACGCGACCTCGAGCGCTTCACTGCTCGAGGTTACGAAGTGCGACACGTCGAGCTATTCGACATGTTTCCGCACACCGACCAGGTGGAAACGCTCGCCATTCTCGAACGCCAATAACCGAGCCGGTGGATGCTGGGAGGCGCCACGTTTCACACCGGGCGCCTCGTGTTCGCCATCGGGCGGTGGCGCTGCTACGATACCTTCGATGGCACAGCTCGTGAGCGAACCGATTGCACCGCTAAAGGGCACGTTCGATGTGTCCGCGATGGGCAGCAGTACGCCCGGGCTGCCGACCGGCTTCACGTGGCGCAACCAAGTGTACGAGATCGTCGACATCCAACGAGCGTGGAAAGAATCCTCTCGCGAGGGCGCCCGCGCCCAGGGCGAACTCTACCTGAGACGATATTACTACGTCCTCCTGATGAGTGACGGGGCGCTCTGGACCGTGTATTTCCTGGTGCAGCCGCCACGAACGACAAGCCCAAAAAAACGTTGGTACCTGTATACGATCGAGGCGCCACCGCACCGCAATGAAATGAAGGGATCAAGGGAGGGAGGAATCTAGGGATCAAGGGATCAAGAATGGGGTGCCGTGCTACTGCTTGGTAGTCGCTGGCAAGTTCGTAGGGTCCGCTTTGCGAACCAACTGGGAGGCCGTAGCGCCCTCGAACCAAGCAAACGCATGAGCCGAGTGTTCGACAACCAACCAACGGGGAGAAACCATGCTTCGTGAAACGTATCCATACTACCTCGCCAACAAACCCGTGGACGCCAACACCGACCTGGTGGTCACCAACAAGTACACGAGCGAGCCCGCGTGCCGCGTCGCCCTGGCCGACCCCGCGACCATCGACAAGGCCATCGGTGCCGCCGTCTCGGCATTCGCGCACACGCGCAAGATGCCCGCCTACAAGCGCCAAGAGGTGCTCAATCACGTCGTCAATCGTGTCACCGAGCGGCACGAAGAACTGTCCAAGGCGCTGTGCATCGAGGCTGGCAAGCCGATCCGCGACGCCCGCGGCGAGGTAACCCGTCTGATCGACACGTTCCGCGTCGCGGCCGAAGAGTCCACGCGCATCTACGGCGAGTACATGCCGCTTGACATCTCGCAGCGCGCCGAAGGCTACGAGTGCATCTGGCGGCGATTCCCGATCGGCCCGTGCAGCTTCATCTCGCCGTTCAACTTCCCGCTGAACCTGGTGGCCCACAAGGTCGCCCCGGCGATCGCCGTCGGCTGCTCGTTCGTGCTCAAGCCGGCGGGGCGCACGCCCATCGGCGCGCTCATACTCGGCGAAATCCTGGCGGAGACGGACCTGCCCGAGGGCGCCTTCAGCATTCTGCCGTGCACGCGCGACGACGCGGACCTGTTCACCACCGACGAACGGCTCAAGCTGCTGAGCTTCACCGGCTCGCCCGAGGTCGGCTGGATGCTCAAGGCCAAGGCCGGCAAGAAGAAGGTCGTGCTCGAGCTCGGCGGTAACGCGGCCTGTATCGTCGACGCCGACGCCGATCTGGACTTCGCGGCCGATCGGCTCATCATCGGCGCGTTCTACCAGTCTGGACAGAGTTGCATCGGCGTGCAGCGCATCATCGCACACGAATCGATCTACGACGCGCTGAAGAAAAAGCTCGTCGCGCGGATCGAGGAACTGGTGGCCGGTGATCCGCTCGAGGAACATACCTTTCTCGGCCCGATGATCACCGAAGGCGACGCGAAGCGTTTGGAAACGTGGACGAACGAGGCGGTGGCGGCCGGGGCTCGCGTGATCGTCGGCGGCAAGCGAAACGGCGTCTTCTTCGACGCGACGCTGCTGGAAAATGTCGATCCGAAGCAGAAGATCAGTTGCGTCGAGGCGTTCGGGCCGGTCGCGACGATGCAGCCGTTTGCGGATTTCAAGGAGGCCGTCCGCATCACCGGCGACACCGTGTACGGCCTGCAGGCCGGCGTGTTCACCAAGAACATCGACCACGCGATGTACATGTACAACGAGCTGGAGGTCGGCGGCGTGGTGGTCAACGACGTACCCAGCGTCCGCGTGGACAGCATGCCCTACGGCGGCGTGCGCGACTCCGGCCTCGGCCGCGAGGGCGTCAAGTTCGCCATGGAAGACATGACCGAAATCAAACTGCTGATGATGAACAAGCTGGGGCGGTTGTAGACCAAGGGCCCAACAAGCGCCGCAACCGGCATACAAAGGAACACGTCGCCCGCCGGATCGTGCCGGCGGGCGACACTTGAATCGTCACCTGATCACGGTGCGCGTCCGCGCGATCGCGGCCTACGCCCCGATCTTGTCGAGATAGGCCTTCATCGCCACCCGACCAGAGTCGATCAGTTTTCCCATCTTCGCGTCCGTCATGTCGAACTCGATGGTGCCCACGCCGCCGGCCGGTAGCTTGCAGACCAGTTCGGGGTAGCCTCCGATCGCCTGTTTGTCGTGTGCCTCCATCATCGTCGACACCAATCGTGAGATCCGCTTGATCGTTTTCAGTCGTTGCGGAATCCCCAGCAGGCCCTCAGCGTCGCCGGCCGGCTCGATCTCGTCAGCCTTCTGAAGCCCCGCGACCCAGGTACTCTCATCGATCAGCAGACCGATCGTCCCGGCCGCGTTCGGATCGGTCGGGCCCATGACCTTCACGACGTCCCGGTCGGACGATACGACAAGGTCGAGCGGGAAGTTCGAAAGGGCACCACCGTCGACAATGGTGTGACCCGTCATGTCGTCACCGAGGTACGTACCCCATGCACGCCGCCACTCAACCTCCTGCCACACGAACGGAATGCTCATGGACATCCGGACCCCCATGAACACGGGGCAATCCGGCGCCGTGCGGTGGTTGAGCACGAGCCGACGCTTGCCCGCCGTGTCGCACGCCACGACCGATAGATCGCTCTTGGTTTTCTCGTGAAAGGCCGCGAACGACTCGACACCGTCGCTGCCGAGCTTGGCCGCGAGGCGCTCGCGAATCCACGCAGTGAACGCCTCGCCGGCGTAGAGCCCGCCACACTCCACGAAGGAGAAGAGCTCTCGATAGGCAGCGATCTTCATCAATCGACCGATGAGGAAGCGATCGATCGTCTCCTCCAGGCTGTCCCACGCAACGGGAATGTCGATGGCCCGAAACAGCTGCATGGTCAGGCTGTCGCCGATGTCGTCGTCGTCAAACGAACCGGCGATGTCCATGAAGGTCGAGAACTCCGGCTTGCCGTCGATCTTGGCTTGCGCGAGCGCTTTGAGTTCCTCCGGCGTGTAGCCGGCCGCGAGTAGCGCCGCCGTGATCGCCCCGGCCGACGTGCCGACGTACCGTCGCGCCTTTTTGCCGCGCCCGTAGAATTCCTCGAGCGCGCCGACGAACACCGTCCCCTTCGCGCCACCGCCTTCGAATACAAGGTCGAACGTCTGAAGGTTCTCAGGCATCGAATCAACTCCTAATGGAATGATGGTCTCGAACGAATCTACAGCACCGCGCAACGCGAGTTCTAGGCGAGGTCGGCAAGGAAGCCGACCGCGTGCCCGACTGCGGCGATCGCTTCGGCGACAGTCTCCATGCCACTCAGTGCCGCTTGGATTTTCGCCGACGCCTCGCGCAGCCCCTTTGTAGCCGCCTTGTACTCCTCGGATGCGCTGTCGAGGTTGGCCTCGATCAGGACCTCAAGCTTGTCTTCCAACTCCCGGTACTGGCTCATCAGCTCTTGGATGCGCTGTGGATGATGCGTATCCGCGATGAGGGCACTCAGATCTCGCATGGTCTGGAGAATCTGACGCCCGAGCCCATTTGTCTTCTTTTTTGCCACGGTTTCGTCTCCTACCTATGCCACAGCGCAATGGGATTCCACTTCCGCTTCTGCTCCTGGCGGTGAGTGCCACGGGGAAAGCCGGACACTTTCCACAGAAGCCCCAACTCAATTTCCAGTCGATCGAAGTGTGCGGTACATGCTGACGAAATCATGCACCTGCTCGAGGTAACCCTGGATACCCTCGCTTGATATGGTGTCGTCGCGCAAGGCGGCGCGCAGATCACTCTGTGCATCACGGAGCTTGTCACAACTGCTTATGATCTCGAGGGAAATCGCGTGGAAACGACTCTTGCAGGATTCCGCGAAGTCACTCGCTTCCTGGATCGACGCAAGCACCCCGCGGTCCACGGAGGGCGTTGTCGCTACGTCTGACGAGGCAGGCGCTGGCTTCACGATATTGGTCGCCGCCTTGGCCCGCGTGTCGACGCCAAGGACGGTCTTATCGTACTCCAGGCTCCAATGCTCACCACGTGGATCAAAGGACTGCTCCACCAACCTGGTGAGCTCGAGGACGTAGGGGTTGGCGAACTCGACCACTTCAATAACGGCCCGACGGCGCATCGACTCGACCAAGATCGAACCCACTCGTTCGACGATCGATTCGAGGAGCTGCGCCTTCGACTCGTCGATCGCCAAACTGCCGACGTCCTTCAGGGCACCGACAAACGATTGTGCCGCCTCACGGATCTCGGCCGTGTTGGAGGACGTGGCCAGCGTATCAAGAAGCTGGCCATACTCCGCCAGTGCGGCCAGAGCCCCCTGACGGACTTGGACTCGCTCGACAGTGAAAGCACCGTCGAGCTCACCAGCGCTCAGGTCCGGAGTAGAGTTGATCATGGCGTCTAGCCTACGCTTCATCCTGTTCATCTCTATCACATCGGCTCGGCTGTTGGCGAACTCCTTCGAGGCAAGCTCGGTGAACTCCTGAGTCGCCGTGTTGAAGCGCGCAACCGCCACCTTCTGCCCCGCCGTGAGGGCGCACCCGGATACGAAAACCGTCAAGGACGCCAATGCCGCAAGCCTTTGATACATCCTGTACCTCCTATCAACTGCCTGCCACAGGTTGCAGGCTACGGTCGCACAAAGAAGCGATCACCTTACAGATTGGAATTCCCGGCGCCGGGACTATGAAAACGCCGCCTCGTCGCCTTCCGCTGTTTTGATTCGCAACTGCCACTTCAAAACCACAGAGTTGTTCACCATCGGCACGGGGCCGCTCGGCCCGGTCCGCTACGTCCTGCCAATCCGGACTGCGCGCGGTTGCGCGAATGGCGCTACGAGCCTTGTGCCACGGCTGTCGCCTGAGACGGGCAGCTCGATGACTCGCCACCATCGGCGATGCAAGTAACGAAGCAGCCTGACGCCAAGCGGCGCCGACGAACTCGAGTCATTCAACAGGTTCCGTTGGGCTCGCATCGTACAAGGACCAACCGACGGGCTTCACCAGCCGGGAGCCGTTCGCAAAAAATGAGCACACAAGAAGGGCCAACAAACGACAATAGGGCTTCGGCTTCCGACGCGGCCCATCATGACAGGCACGACGCCGGTTTGTCAACAAGAAAATCTGTCACGGCCGCGTCTCATGACTTCGTCAAATTAAGATCAAATTAAGCGATTTCGCGCGCCTCGTTCGCGAGATTATGCCGTACCCGGCCACGCCACCGCCTCGATTCGCGGGCCACCTCGGTATCCACAATCGCCCCCGCTCCCCGTACACTGCCCAGACGACCATGAGCGACTCGCTGCACTGCGACTACTGCCACCTGCCGATCCCCGCAGCCGGCCTGCGCCACGAGGACCGCGACGGACCGCTCTACTGCTGCTACGGCTGCCACCTCGCCGCGCAGATCACCCACGCCAAGGGCGAGTCCGGCGAGGCCGTCTGGATGCTCACGCGGCTTGGCCTCTCCGCGTTTCTCACCATGGGCGTGATGGTCCTGAGCCTGGCGATGTACAGCCAGCACCTCTACGCGGCCGACTTCGCCAACGCCCCGCCCGACGCGGCCAAGCTCATCGCCCTCGGACGCTACGCCTCGCTCGTTATGGCCACGCCGGTCTTTTTGATGCTCGGGCTGCCCGTGCTCTTTGCCGCGGTGAGTCAGTTCCGCCAGGGGGTGCTCTCGACGGACGCACTGGTGGTCGTCGGCGTGGCCGCCGCGTATGTCTACTCCTATGTGTCGACCCTGACCGACTCCGGCGCCGTCTACTACGAAACCGCCTGCATGGTCCTCGTGCTGATTACGCTCGGGCGATACCTCGAGGCGACGGGCAAGCTTAAGGCCGCCTCGGCCGTCGAGGCCCTCGACGCCCTCCTGCCTGACGAAGTCTCGGTGCGCCGCGGCGACAGCTACGAGTCGGTTCGGGCGGACGCTCTGGCGTTGTGCGATGTCATGCAGGTGCCGGCCGGGGCGCGGCTCGCCGCCGACGGGACGATCGAATCGGGCCGCAGCCACGTCAACGAGCAGCTTCTCACCGGCGAAAGCACGCCGGTTGTGCGGGATGTGGGCGACATCGTTCATGCCGGATCGTTCAACGTCGACGGCACGCTGGCGGTCCGCGTGACCGCGACGGCCGGCGACAGCGCGTTGGGCCGACTGCGAGCCCTGCTTGCCGAGGCGAAACGCGCACGCAGCCGCTTCGAACGTCTGGCGGATCGCGTGGTACGCGTGTTTCTCCCGGTCGTGATAACGTTGGCGCTGATCGCCGCCGGCTTCGCCTGGCAACGATCGGGCCTGGATGCGGCCATCCTGCGGGCTCTGGCCGTGCTGCTGATCGCGTGTCCGTGCGCGTTGGGCATCGCCACGCCGACCGCCATCTGGGTCGCGCTGGGGAGGGCGGCCGCCAAGGGAATTCTCTTTCGCAGCGGCGAGGCGATCGAAACGCTGGCGAGCGTGCGCGCGGTCGCTTTCGACAAGACCGGCACGCTTACCACCGGCGAGCCGCGGATCGCCGACGTCGTCGTCACCCAAGACGCGGCGGCGACCGAACACCAACTCCTTTCGATTGCGTTCGGACTCGCTCGCGAATCGAGACACACCGTGGCACAAGCCGCAGCGCGGCATGCGCGGAACCTCGGCATTGACCCGGCGCCCATCGACGACGTCACGACGATCGCCGGCCGCGGCCTCGTCGGCAAAAACGCCGGCGCCGAAGTGCGACTCGGCAACCCGGCCATGATGCAAGAAGCCGGTGTGACCATCCCGCCGGATATCGCCGCTGCCATCGAGCAGGCCAGGCAACGCGCGCTCGGCATCGTCTGTGTCGCGCGCGGAGAGCATGTCGAGGCGCTTTTGACCTTCAGCGAGGAGGTGCGACCGGAAGCGGCAACGAGCCTTTCGCGGCTGCGCGAGGACGGTCTCCACCTCGCGCTATTGACCGGGGACCATCGTCAACGTGCGGACGACGTCGCCGCGGCCGTCGGGGTCGACGCGATCGCGGAGCTGACGCCGGAAGGCAAGCTCGCGGAGCTCTCCAAGCTGCAACGCGCGCACGGTCGCGTGGCCATGGTGGGCGACGGCTTGAACGACGCGCCGGCGCTGGCTGCGGCCGACTGCGGCGTCGCGATGGGCTGCGGGGCGGACGTCACCCGCGCGTCT
>Ga0055449_10000043_pt1 | contig 28856 bp, 22 predicted proteins | sample China_Galinas_PW_2_FD_57739 | JGI IMG/M metagenome (GOLD analysis project Ga0055449, IMG submission 57739) | Wetland microbial communities from San Francisco Bay, California, USA, that impact long-term carbon sequestration - China_Galinas_PWB_D1 | ecosystem: Environmental > Aquatic > Marine >... | reverse complement strand
CCTCGGCGCGAACCCGCGCTGGGCGATGCCGCCGGGTCACTGCGACGCGAAGGAGCCGATCATGACCGGCGCGCAGTTGCGTTCGCTCCCAGAAGGGCTGGTGACGATCGGTTCGCACACGGTGTCGCACCGCCCGCTGGCCGAGCTGTCCCACGGCGAAATCACCGCCGAGCTGGTCGACTCCAAGCGTGAGCTCGAAAGCGTGCTCGGCCGGCCTGTGCGCGAACTCAGCGTGCCCTACGGCTCGTTCCGCGAGGACGTGCTCGTCGAAGCCGCCCGCGCCGGCTATGAACACGTGCTCACTTGCGAGCCCGACGTGCTCACGCTGCCGCACACGGACGCGCGCGTGGGCCGTTTCAAGGTGACGCCGAACGACTGGATGATCGAGTTCAAACTCGCCGCGTTGGGCGCCTATCGCTGGCGCAAGTGGCTTCGAGGCGGCGGACGGAGGACCGCGCCGGACGAAAAGGTATCCGGCTCCCGAACCGCGGGCGTCGGCCTGCGCGGATAGTCGAAATCGTGAAGGTGCGTTTCCCCGAGTGCGACCGGCCGAACGAGGCAAGATACGCCATCGATTCTACAACACGGCAAACCATGATCGTCGCCGCCAAGACATCTTCCTGCACCGTTGACGCGGGCACCTGCGACCGATCGGATTGGCGCGCCCTGGCGGCAGCCTTTGCCGATCGGTGCATCTATCAAACGTGCGTCTACGCCGACGTTCATGCGGAGGAGGTCGGGGCGGTGAACGAGCGAGCCGTCATTCGGCGCGGTGAGGAGGTCATCGGCCTGGCCCAGGTCCGAATCAAACGCTTGCCGATGGTGCGCGCCGGCGTGGCGTACATCTATCGCGGTCCGCTCTGGCGACGCAGCGGCGCGACCCCGGACGACCTGAGGTGCGTGCTCGACGCGATGCGCTTGCACTACGGCGACCAGGGACTCGAGGTGCGCATCGCCCCCGGGTTCTTTCCGGGGAATGAAGCGGACGCTTGCCGCGACGCGTTCGAGTTCGCTGGCTTCGTGCCGCGATCGCAGGATCCGATCGATCGGACGATTCTGGTCGATCTGACACCGGACCTGGAATCGATTCGCAAGCGGCTCGCCCAGAAGTGGCGCAACGGCCTCAATCAATCCGAGCGGCGCGGCGTGACCGTGGAGACGCGCACCGACGATGAGGCCATGAATGTCTTTCGCGCTCTCTATGACGAGATGTGGGCCGCCAAGAGGTTTGACACCGGCGTCAGCGTCGCCGCGTACGCGCGCATGCAAACGCAGTGGCCGGAGGACGAGAAACTCGCGATCTCGCTGGCGCTTCACGAAGGTCAACCGGTGGCCGGGCACGTGTCGTCGCATCTCGGCGACACCTGCGTCTACCTGCTCGGCGCGTCCAACGACGCCGGCCGGTCGTGCAAGGCGTCGTACCTGCTCCAGTGGCGGACCATCGAGCACGCCAAGTCTGCCGGCGCGTTGCGTTACGATCTTGGCGGCATCGATCCGGATGCCAATCCCGGCGTCCATCATTTCAAGTCGGGTATGGGCGGACGCGCGTGCGACTTTCCGGGCACGTTCGCAGCCCCGGCGAGGGGTTCCGGGCGGCTCCTTGTGCCTTTGGCGGAAAAGGCGTATCGAATGTTACGCGCGGGTCGATCTCGCGCCGGTCAATAGCTGAGGCGGCTTCATGGCGGACAAGCGAACACTCGTACTCATCGGGCTCGACGGCGCCACGTTTCGCGTGTTAAGGCCGCTCGTCGACGCCGGGGTCATGCCGCACGTCGCCCGCATGCTCGAAGGTGGCGCCTCCGGCACGCTGATGTCGACGCACCCGCCCGTGACCTGCCCGGCCTGGCCGACGATGTACACCGGCGTCAACCCCGGCAAGCACGGCGTCTTCAGCTTCACTTGTCGCGGGGAAAACCGACCGCGCACCGCCTCGCTGATGGACGTTCGATCTCCGACGATGTGGGAACTGCTCTCGCACTGCGGGCATCGCTGCGCCGTACTCAACGTGCCGATTACCTACCCGGCCAAGGAACTCTCCGGCGTGATGCTCTCCGGCTTCCCCGCACCGGACGGCTCAACCGACGTCGTTTGGCCGCGCGACCAGTTCGGTGACTTGATGAAAGCGCTGCCCGACTTTCGCGTCAATTGGCCCGGCATTCCGCACGCGCATCAGGCGGACGAGCTCGAGGCCGCTGTCGTGCGCGAGGCGAACGCGTGGTCTCGCGAGCGCGTGCGGTCCTTCGAACATGTCCTCGATCGCGAGCCGTTCGACTTTTGCTTCCTGGTCTTCGAGTATCCCGACAAGGTGCAGCACGCGTTCTACCCGGTGCTTGATCCGACGTGTCAGGAGTCGCATTCGGGGCACGAACAGGTCATCGCCGCGCTGCGCGAGGGCTTTCGCGCCATCGATGACGCCATCGGCCGGTTGATGTCGCGCTTCGGCGACGAGGCCAACTACATGATCGTGTCCGACCACGGCTTCGGCCCGGTGCGCCGCGTGGTCTACCTCAACCACCTGCTCCAGCGGCACGGGCTGTTCACGCCGCGTAGCAGCAAAGCCGTTGCCGCCAAGGTCGCCAACGTCATGAAAGTCCCGACGTCGATTTCATCGCGGTTCGGCCTCGCCCAGGACGAGCCGTGGCACCGACTCGACACCTGGCAGTCGCCATTGACCAATTTCGCGAAAACCAAGGCGTTCGCCGGCCACCAGTACGAACACGCGGTCTACATCAACGCGACCGGAAAGTCGGCACACGGCATCGTCTCCGATGCCGACTATCACGCCACGCGCGATCAGGTCATCGAAGTGCTTCAAAACGCCAAGGATCCGAAAGACGGCGAGCCGATCTTCGCGACCGTCTCCACGGGTGAGGCGGTCTACAGCGGTCCTCACGTGCCCGATGCGCCGGACGTTGTCTTCGACCTGGCCCCGGGCTACCTGGTGTCGGCCGGGATCGGACTGAGCGTCGGCCTAGAAGGCGGCTTCCTTCGCGACGCGAAAAGCGGCGACGTGCGCGGCTATCATCTGTCAGACGGCGTGTTCATCGGCTATGGCCCGGCGTTTGGTAGGACGACGACGGTCCACGCATCGCTGCTGGACGTCGCGCCGACGTCGCTGGCGCTCATGGGGCTCGCCGCGGCGAACGACATGGACGGTCGCGTCATCACCGAGGCGATCGACCCGGCCGCCATTGCCGCGTTGAGACAGATCGAGGGCGGAGCGAGCACCCAATTCGAGGGCGCGACCGACGCGGTCTACTCGACCGAGGACGAAATGGAGATCACCCAACGACTGGCCGATCTCGGGTATCTGTAACGCATCGGCAAAGCGGCGGGGAAACTACGATGGCGACCGGGGACGCCAAAACAGTTCGATGCGGGCCGATGCACTGCACGCTGCGGCGGACCTTCGGCCGCGGCGATCGCGTCCATCGGCTCCTTCCCGGCGATGAGCGCAATACCTGGCTCGTGCATCGCGGCCGGGTCGCCGTCTGGTGGGCGGCGAAGCTGCTCGGACTAAAGCACGGCGACGAAGTACTCGTGCCCGCCTACCACTGCGGCAGCGAGATCGACCCGCTCGTGCGATACGGCCTCACGGTTCGCGCCTACGACGTCGGTGAGGACCTCGCGGTACGCGTGCAAGATGTCGCCGCGCGGGCGTCTGACCGAACGCGCGCCGTCTACGTGATTCACTACTTCGGCGTCGCCCAGGATGTGACGGACCTGGCGGCGTGGTGCCGGCGGCGAAAGATCAAGCTGATCGAGGATTGCGCGGTGGCGCTGTTCGCGGAAGGTCGCAATGGCCCGGCGGGCCTGTCGGGAGACGCCGCGATCTTCAGCTTTCGCAAAACGCTGCCCGTGCCGGACGGTGGGGCGCTCGTTTTGCGTGACCAACGTGCGGCCGGCGACATGCAGCTCGTCGCGCCACCGGCGACCGCCAATCGACGGGCGCTATGCAAGCTGCTGGCCGGTTCGATGCGCGCCAAGGCGCCGGCGTGGCTCAACGCGATGATCACAGGCCGGTCGGACTTCGATACCGGTTCGAGTGTTGGTTCGAACGAACTCGCGCCGCTGGCCGAGGACGATCGGTTCGATCCGCGCACGGCAAACTGGACGATGTCCGGCGTGTCGCGTCGAATCGCGGCCTCGACCGACCCCGACGCCGTGCGCAGCCGGCGCCGTGGGAACTTCGAGCGCCTCACCGAGAGCCTGCGGCAGGTATCGATCGTGCGGCCGTTGATTGCCACGCTGCCGCCAGGCGCGTGCCCGGTGGTGTGCCCGATTGTCACCGAGCGACGAAACGAGCTCTATGCCGCCTTGCGTTCTTCGGGGATCGCCGCGATACCCTGGTGGGCCGGGTGCCATGAGGCGATCGATTGGGCCGAATTCCCGACGGCGCGCCGCCTGAAGCAGAGCATCGTCGCGCTGCCGGTGCACCAGATGCTCGGCGGCGCCCACGTGGACTACATGATCGATTGCGTCCGGCGGTTCTCTGAACGCCGACCGGCCGATCGCGCGGCTGCTTCCAGGGGATCGCGCGAGCTTCGCACGCCGGTGGTTCGCACAGCGGACACTACGGCGTCGTGTGTCGAAGGCGGCGATTCTGCAGAGCCGTGACCGTAACGGAGTGGGCTGAAGGAGAACGCGAACACAAGCAGTGCGAACAATGAGTGCGGAACCGGAAATCTCGGTGGTCATCGTCAACTGGCGCACGCCGGACGCCCTGCGCGCGTGCGTCAACTCCGTGCTCGCACAGGAGCAGGCACCGCCGCTGGAGGTCATCGTGGTCGACAACGACTCCGGCGACGGCTCGGCCGAGATGGTCGAACGCGAATTCCCAGGCGCCAAGCTCATCAAAAACGACGAGAACCATGGCTTCGCCTACGCCTGCAACCAGGGGATGCGCATCGCGGCGGCGACCCGGTTCATCCTGCTGCTCAATCCCGACACGGTCGTGCCGCCGGAAACGGTCCGCACCATGGTGGGCGTGGCCGAGCGCCGCACCGACGCCGCGGTCGTCGGCTGCCGCGTGCTGAATTCCGACGGCAGCCTCGAACGCACGTGCTTTCGCTTTCCGAGCTTGCTTAACGTGCTGCTCGCCGGGTTGTACCTAAACCGGCTTTTTCCGAAGAGCCGCTTCTTCGCCCGCGAGTTCATGACCTGGTGGGACCGCGATGACGAGCGCGAGGTCGACGTCGTCACCGGCTCGTTCATGCTCGTGCGCCGCGAGGTCGTTGATCAGGTCGGCCTCATGGACGAGCGGTACTTCATGTACGTCGAAGAGGCCGACTGGTGCTACCGGTTTGTGAAGGCCGGGTGGAAGTGCGTGTTCTCGCCGGCCGCCCACATCACCCACCTGAGTAGCGGCAGCTCGAAACAGGTGTGGGCCAAAATGTACGTGTGGCAGCGAAAAAGCGTGCTGCTCTTTCTTGCCAAATGGCACGGCCGGCCGGCGGCCTGGGTGGCGAACGCCGTCATGTTTCTCGCGACGCTGCCGCGCGTGATCGGTTGGTGCGGCCTGCGCATGCTGGGCCTCGCGAAGGAGCGAGCCGGCGGACAGTTGCGCGCGGTCTGGGCGGCCACGCGATTTCACGTAACCGGTGCGATCCCGGAATGACGCGAGTGGATACCCAGCGGAGCCCCTCGAACGTGCCATCGTCTGACACCAGGAGACCGGACGCCGTCGCGGGCAGCGCGGCCGCGAAGTCGGTGCCGGCGGGGGGGCTGGTCGCCGTGCACCATACGAGCTTCGCGGATGTCGAATCGCTGCGCGACGAGTGGGACGCCTTCGTCGAGCGCATCGGCGGCGATCTGTTCTCGACGTTTGATTGGTGCCGGGTCTGGTGGCAGCACTACGACAAAGGCCGATCGCTCCACCTCGTCGTCGTGCGCGACGAGCCTGAGGGTGCGATTGCGGCCGTGCTGCCTTTTTTTGCCGAGCGCATCTGGATCGGGCCGTTTCCCCTGCGGGCGCTGCGACTCGTCGGCTGCGATCATTCGGTGACGTCGGTGGCCCCGGCCGTCGACCCTCCCCGAATAAGCGAAGTTCTCTCGCATGCGTTTGAATGGCTCGAATCCAAGGTGCCCTGGGATATCATCCAGCTTGGCCCGCTTCCCGGATACTTCGAAGCGCGCGAGCAACTCCAAGCAACGTTCCGTAAGGTGCCCGCGGTGGCCGATATCGAGCTTCGCCCGACCGAGCCGCACATGTGGTTCGATCTGCCGGCATCCTTCGACGAGTTCCTGGCCGCGCTCAGCACGAAGGAGCGTCGAAACGCCCGCCGCGACGAACGCAAGCTCGAGGAACAAGGCGAGATCACGCGTGAGGTCGTCACGAATCGCGCATCCCTCGACGAAGCGTTCGACATCTTCATCGACATGCACCAGGCACACTGGAAGGCGCAGGGCTGCCTCGGCCACTTTGCCGACTGGCCCCGCGCCGTCGCCTTTCACAAGGACATGGTCCACCGCATGTTCGATCTCGATCGACTCATGCTCTCGCGCGTCCGCATCGACGGCGACACCATCGCTTCCGAATACAGCTACGTTTTCGGTCGCCGCGCGCACTGGATCCTGGCCGCCAGGCAACCCGGTGTGCCGGGGCGCATCGGCTTTTGCGGCCTGGTGCGGCATGCGTGTGAGCGCGGCGCCGTGCAGGTCGACGCGATGCGCGGCTACTACGACTACAAACGCCTGCTCGGCGCCAAGCAGGAGCCGCAATATTCATTGGTCGCGGTGCGCCGGGGCACGCTACCGAAGCTGCGTTTTGCCCTGTTTCGCGTAGCCGCCCGGTTTCTCGATCTGGCGTACTACCGGTTGTACTTCAGCCGCGTCGCCCCGAAACTGCCGTGGACGCCCAGCCCGCTGTGGCGGTCATGGATCCGATCGAGGGTCTAGCCGACGAGGACGAGGTCGTCACGTTGATTGCCATGAACACGCGATCGTTCGACTCGGTACTCTGCTTCGGCGACTCCGATTGGTGGTACCACAATCGCGGGCATGCCGACATGCAGTTCATGCGCCGTTTCGCCCGGCGCTTTCGGACGATCTACGTCAACTCGCTGGGCGTCCATATCCCGAGCGTGTCCGAAGGGCGCATGTTCGCCCGCCGCGTCGGACGCAAGCTCAAGAGCCTGGCGCGATTCTACCGCGACGGTGGCGAGGGCTTTTCAGTGCTGACGCCGGTCTACGCGCCGATTCGCTCCGGCTGGGCTGCCGGTGCCGCGCGTACGGCACTCGTCGCCCAACTCCGCACCGTGATGAGCCTCTGCGGCATGCATCGCCCGCTGATCTGGGTGGCCTGTCCGACGGCGGCCGGCGTCGTGCCGAGGCTGCCGCGCGCCGGCGTGGTCTATCAGCTCAGCGACTTCTACGGCGGCCTCTTTCAAGAGCGCCCGGACCAACTCGACGACACCGCCCAGTCACAGGAGCGCAGCATCGGTGAGCTGGCCGACCTGGTCGTCTGCTCCAGTGACGCCTTGTATGCCCGCGCCGAAGGCTGGTGCCGCAGCGCCGCCTACGTCGACCACGGCGTCGACTACGACCTCTTCGCCAACGGCGCCGCGTCCGCCCTGAGACCGGAGATGCTATCCGGCGTCACCGAGCCGATCGTCGGCTTTTTCGGCAACCTCGACGGCAACACGGTCGATCGCGCGCTCCTGGACGAAGTGATCCGCTCGCGGCCGCAATACCGCTTCGCGCTCGTCGGGCCGATGGCGGCCGACTTCGAAAAACTCACGCGGCACGAGAACGTGATCGCCACCGGCCAGCAGCCCTATCGCGCGATCCCCGCGTTCGGCGCGGCCTTCGACGTCTGCCTGATGCCGTGGCTGCAAAACGACTGGATCAAGCACTGCAACCCGGTCAAGCTCAAGGAATACCTGGCGCTCGGCAAGCCGGTGGTGACGACGCCGTTTCCCGAACTCGCCCGTTGCGGCAATCTTTGCTACCAGGCGCAAGGCGCGACGGCGTTCGCGGCGGCGATCGATCAGGCGCTCTCCGAGGACAACGCCGACAAGCAGGCGGCCCGCCGCGAATGGGCTTCTCGCCACTCGTGGGATAGCAAGTTCGATCTCGTGATGACATTATTGCAGCAGCAGGGGATTCTTCCTGATGAGCACGCTGGTTGAAGATCGGCCGATGACCTTTTCGTCGAAGCTCGCGGACCTGGCTGACGTGGCGCTTCGCGGTCTGCACGCGACCTACGGCGCGGTCGGCGGCCTGCCGTATACGATGCAATGTCGCGATGGCGGATTCCAACCCGAGGGCCACAGCGTGCGCTACGCGCTGATTTCGCTTCTCGGACTCGGCGTTGCCGAACCCGTCGTCGGCCCGACGCACGACTTGAGCGACACCCTGTGGCATCGCATCGCGGACAGCGGCCTGACCGACACGCTCACCGCCGGCGACTACGGCCTGGGCCTCTGGGCAGTCGCACTGCACGGCCGGGCGGACACGCGCTTCACCGCCCGACGCGCGCTCACCGAGCTTCGCCGCGACCCGTCCCGCTGCGATTCCGTCGACCTCGCCTGGATCGTGCTCGGCGCGGAGCATCGCCTCCAGTCCGGTGGCGACGAAGTCGAAGCCACCATCCTGCTCGACGAAGCCAAGCAGCACTTGCTGAACCTCTGGTCGCCGGATGCCAGCCTCTTTTATCGGCACCCGCGCGGCGGAGCCGTTTCTTCGGTGTCGCGCCGCGTCGTCTGCTTCGCCAACCAGATCTACCCACTCATGGCCCTTTCGGTCCACGCGACGCGTACCGGCTGCCACACCAGCCGCGACGTCGTCGCCAGGCTGACGGACAACCTCTGCCGGCTCCAGGGACCGCTCGGCCAGTGGTGGTGGCTCTACGACGCACGCGACGGCGTCGTCGTCGACGGCTACCCGGTTTACTCCGTCCACCAGGACGGCATGGCCCTCATGGGCTTGCTTTGGGCGGGGCACGCACTCGATCGCGACCTCAGCGAGCATTTCGATCGCAGCCTAGGTTGGGTATACGGTCAAAACGAGCGAAACGGCAGGATGGTTGTCGACGAGTCCGGCTTGATTCTGCGGGACGTCCACCGGGCCGGCGTCGGCCGCGTTCAGCGCATGGTCGAAGGCACACTCCATTGTTGCGGCAAGAAGACGGAGTGGGACCCCTGGCGGGACGCGGCCGCGTTCAGCGTCAACGCCGAGTGCCGTCCCTACCACTTGGGTTGGGTTTTGTACGCGGCCGGGCTCGCGAATCTTGATCCTCGCCAACGTGGAATCATGGCCGGTGCGGCGTCGGAAACGCCCGCCATCGCGTCGTACACGAGTTCGAGCAAAGTCGCCGTGGCACACAATGCAGGAGTCGCACGCATGACATCGGGACCGACCGCCACCAAGACCCCGCCGGAGAGCACGCCCGAGGCGGAGCAGGTCGAGCAATGGCGCCGCCTCTACGAGGCGACGGCCGACGACGACGACTGGCTTGTCGTTCACCGGTGGGACTACGACGAGTCCATGGCGAACGCCACGGCCGCCGACATCCGCGCCAAGCTCGAGCTTTCGCCGCAGGATCGGGTGCTCGAGGTCGGCTGTGCGTCCGGCAAGAAGCTCTCCATGGTGCTGCACGACGAGCAGCCGGGCTACGGGTTCGACCTCTGCGAGGCGCTCGTGCGACGCAAGGACGACCTGGCCCACGCGCCGCAGCGCCTCAACCTTGGCGTGGCCGAAGCGGCTAAACTCCCGGTGCAAAGCGATTCCTTCGACAAGGTCTTCTGCTACAGCGTGTGCCAATGCTTCCCGTCGGAGGCGTATGCCGCCGACGTCGTGCGCGAGATGCTTCGCGCGTGCAAGCCCGGCGGGATCGTACTTTGGGGTGACGTCCTGGGCGAGTTGGAAAAACTGCGGAAAAAGCTCGTGGCGGCCCGCGTACCGGTCGCACTCACCGACGGCATGCTCTGGCTGCTTCGCCCGGTGGGGCGATTGCGACACCAGTGGCGACACGAGGACGACGGCATGATTCGGCGACTGTTTCCCCGATCGTTCTTTCACGAGGCGGCCCGCGGCTTGGCGTGTGACGTCGAGTTTCTCGAGCAGCACGTCGACGGACGCCGGTTCGCCGCCACGCGCTACGACGTCCGCTTCCGCAAGCACTGATGGCTGTTACCATGACCGACGCACCCGCAACCATGACACAACCGCAGACCGCCCGGCGCGTGCCCGTGTTGGGCGTGTGGATCGACGCCCTGACCATGCCCGAGGTCGTCGAGCGTGCCCACCGGGCGATCGACGACGGTCGTCGCCTCGCGATTTCGGTGGTCAACGTCGCCAAGCTGGTCAACCTGCGGAAAGATCCGCTGCTTCGCGAGAGCGTGGAGGCCGGCGACCTGATCCTCGCCGACGGCGCGCCCGTCGTCTGGCTCAGCCGGCTGAAGCGCAAGCCGTTGCCCGAGCGCGTCGCCGGGATCGACCTGATGTTCGAGCTCTTCGCCCTGGCCGACAAGCACCACCTGCGCGTCTTCCTGCTCGGCGCCAAGCGGGAAGTGCTTGAGACCGTCCAACGCCTGGCGTTGGAACGATACCCCGGCCTGACGATTGCCGGCACGCAGGACGGCTACTTCGAAGAGCTAGAGGAGGAGCGCGTCGCCGAGCTCGTGCGCGACAGTCGAGCCCACATTCTATTCGTGGCCATGAGCTCACCGAAGAAAGAGCGCTTCATGAAGAAGTGGTCCGACACGATGAACGTGCCCGTGACCCACGGCGTCGGCGGCAGCTTCGATGTGATGGCCGGCGTCACCAGACGCGCCCCGGTGTGGATGCAGCGCTGCGGCCTCGAGTGGTTCTACCGCGTCTGCCAGGAGCCGAGACGCATGTGGAAACGCTACCTCGTGACCAACACCGTCTTTCTCGCCCTGGCACTGAAGGACTGCATCGTCTCGGAGCGACCCGCGCGGAGTGCGTAGCATGACGGCCGACGTGGACAACACGCACCCGCCCGATGCGGGGCCACCGCACGGCGGGCAAGGCGCCGTCAGCGGCGCCTCGATCATCCTCGCGTCGAAGATCATCGCCCTGGGCGTGTCCTTCGGCACGATCGCGATCGTCGCTCGCCAGCTCACGCCCGAGGACTACGGCATCGTCGCGATGGTCACCAGCGTGACCGCGCTATTCCTGGTGTTTTCGGACATGGGGTTGTCGTTGGTGGTCGTGCAGCGGCCACGGATCACGTCCGAGCAGCTCTCGACGCTTTTTTGGCTCAACGTGGCGTTCGGCATGCTGCTCGGACTCCTGACCGCAGGGCTCGCCCCGGTACTGGCGTGGTTCTACGGCGAGCCTCGATTGATCAACATCGCGCTGCTGCTGGCGCTCATGTTTCCGATCCTGACACTGGGCTTGCAGCATCAGGCGCTGCTCAAGCGCCACATGAAGTTCACGCGCCTGGCGGTCGTCAGGCTTGCCGGCACGACCGGCGGCGCGCTCGTCGCCATCGTGCTCGCGTTGACGGGCTTTGGCTATTGGGCGCTCGTGTGGCAGCTCATGGCGTATGTCACCGCGCAGACTCTGGTCGCTTTCCTGGCGTGGCGATGGGTGCCCGGCCGCCCGTCTCGTTGCGAAGACTTGGGCTCAATGCTCGGCTTCGGCGGCTCCCTGACGGCGCACGGACTGGTGGGGTACCTGGCCGGCAACGTCGACAAGATTCTCCTGGGCCGTTGCTGGGGGCCGGTCGTGCTCGGGCTCTATGCCAACGCCTTCAACCTCATGACGCGCCCGATCCAGCTCGCCGCCCACACCGTCGGCGAGGCCGCGGTCCCCGCGATGAGTCGGGCCGCCGAAAGGCCCGGCGGTATGGTTGCGGCCTATCGCCGAACCTTTACGCTCACGTGCCTGCTCGGGCTGCCGGCGTGCGTGGTGGGCATCCTCTGGGCCGATGACGTCGTCCTGACGCTGTTCGGTCCGCGGTGGGTGGACGCGATTCACATTCTTCAATGGCTGTTTGTCGCGGCGGTGCCGCGCATGCTCATCGCGTCGACCGGCTGGGTGTACATCGCCACCGCGCGGCCCGTGCGCATGCTCGTGTGGGCGCTGATCTGGTCACCGCTGGTCATCGCCGCGTTCGTGATCGGACTGCCGCAAGGTGCCATCGGTGTGGCCGTCGCCCTCGCCACCGCGTATTGGATCGCGATCGTTCCGGCGTTCGCCTATTGCTTCAAAGGAACCGAGTTCCGCGCCGAACACGTGCTCAAGCCGGCGATCGCGCCGCTTGCCTCGGCGTTCGTCGCCGCCGCCGTCGCGATGGGCGTGCAGCATCTGGTGCTTCCCGCGCTCGAGGCCGGCGTCGTGCGGCTGATCGTGCGAAGCGCGCTGTTTGTCGGAATCTACACACCGCTCATCGTCCGCTTCGTGCCCCTGGCCGGCGAAGGCGTCGAACGACTCAAGCGGAAACTCCGTCCCGCGCGGACGGACCGGGCCGTCCTCAGTGGAGTCGACACCATGAACACCAACACGACGGAGGTGCGGTAGGTGCGTGTGACGTTCGTCATTCCCGGACCGGCCGGCGGCGGTACCAGAAGCGTCACGACGCTCGCCAACGGGCTCGTCGATCGCGGCCACTCTGCCCGCATCATCTACCCCAAGGCGCGCCGCGGCCTCAAAGGGGCGATTCGCTATGCGTACGTCGGTGTGCGCTTCGGTCACCGCCAGGACTGGCTTCGCGAATTCCGCGGCGAGGTCGTCGAGTACACGAAGCTCGACGCATCCACCGGCGGCGACAACGACGTTGTGATCGGCGTCGGCGTCGACTGCATGCTCGCCGTGAACACGCTCCCAAATGCCTGCGGCCGAAAGGTCCACAACTGCCACGGCATGGAGCCCTGGATTCAGGAGCGCATGGACCGCGCCTGGGCTCTGCCCGTGCCGCGGATCATCTGCGCGTCCTACCTCGAAACCGAGATGCGCCGCCGAGGCAGCGACGACCCGATCTACCTCGTGCCCAACGGCGTCGACGCGGCGCAATACTACGCGGACGCTTCGGCCGGCCCGCGCGACGGCGTCGGCACCGTCTTCCACAAGGGCGTCGCCAAGGATCCCGACACCGTGCGCGCCGCCCTCTGGAAGATTCACGAACGACACCCCGAGCGGCCGCTCTACGTCTTCGGAACCTCAGTGCCGAAATCCGTGCCCCCGACGGTACGACATGCACGCTTCCCGACAATCGACCAGGCCCGGGCGTGGTACTCGCGCTCGCTCGTCTGGTTCTGCGGCAGTCGCAACGAGGGCTTTTCCATGCCGTTGCTCGAGGCGATGGCGTGCGGCTGTGCCGTGGTCAGCACCGACTGCGGCGGACCGGCCGACTTCGTCGAAGATGGGAGAAACGGCTACCTCGTTCCAGTTGCGGACGCCAACGCCCTTGCCGACCGCGTGGCGGACATACTAGCGGACCAGAACCAATGCACCGCCATGGCCGAGGCGGCGCGACAAACGGCCGACGCCTACTCCTGGACCGGCGCCGTCGACAAGCTCGAGGCAGCGCTCAACGAAATTCTTGCCCGAGCGAGCGTCGCGGTGTCGAATGGTACGACGGAGAAAGTGGTGAGACACTCGTCATGACAGACTTGACCCACAAAAACACGCTCATGGGCGGCAGGTCGCGTTTCGACGACTACCTCAAGGCCCGCGCCGGCGAGCTCTACCTCAACCTCGTGTGCCGCGTGCTGCGTCGCCGCCTGGGCTCGCCCTGGGTCGATCGGTTTATCTACGGCCCCGGACTTTTCCCGAGCCACGTCGTGCGCGAGGTCAACCGCTTCGGATACCGCATGCGCGTCGACCTGCACGATCAGATCGGCCGGATGATCTACTTTCTCGGCTCGCACGAGCCCGACGAGTCGGATCGCGTGCGCGCGATGATTCAGCCGGACTGGGTCGTGGTGGACGTCGGCGCGCAGATCGGCTTCTATACGCTGATGTCGGCGAGTCGCATCGATCCCCATCGCGGGCACGTGTACGCCCTCGAGCCGAACCCGAAGTCGCTCGAAAAGCTGCGCTACCACGTTCAGATCAATGACCTGTCGCACGTGACCGTCATTCCCAAGGCGGTTGCCGCCGAACGAGGCACGGCCACCTTCTATCCCGGTCCGGAACACAACACCGGGTTGGCGTCCCGGTTCGATCGTGGGTACGACGCGACGCCCATAACCGTGGAGCAGACCACGATCGACGACCTGGCCGCCGAGCACGGCTGGACTCGTCTGGATTTGCTCAAGGTCGACGCCGAGGGATGCGAGACGGCCGTCATCGCCGGCGCGGCCAACACCCTGGAGCGATTCAAGCCCGTTCTCCTGATGGAGCTCAACGAGCCGATGCTCACCCGCGCGGAGACCTCGGGCGTGGCGCTCGTTCAGCGCCTCCGCGAGCTTGGTTATTCGCTTCGTGAATTCGACAACGACGAGCGCGAACTGTCCGACGACGACATCCGCTCGAGCGAGTTTCTGAACGTCGTCGCCATGTGTCGATAAGTGAACCGACGATCGGCCATCTCGGTATTGCTAGTGCTCGGCTTCGGCGCCTTTGCCGCGCCGGACCGCGCCCAATCCGCGCCGGCACCGCCGCAGCTTCTGATTATTCGTTACGACGACTACGTCCCGCGCACTACGTCCGACCCAAACGTGCCGGGCATCGATCTCGAGCGCCGGCTGTTTGAGCTATTCGCACGATACGACGCGACGCTCATCGTCGGCGTCATTCCGGATCCCGCGCCGGGCACGGTCGTAGGCCCCGAGTCGTACGTCGGCGATCCCGAATGGCTTACCCACCCGGACAACGAGTGGGTCGCGCTGCTTCGCGAGTACGTGCAGTCCGGCGTGGTCATCCCGGCGTTACACGGCCACACCCACCAGCGGTCGACCCCGCCCGGCCATCGCCCGGGTGAGTTCGTCGACCGAAGCTACGACTGGCAACTTGGCATGCTTGAAGAGGGACGTGCCAAGCTCGCCGCGGCCGTCGGAAAGAGCATCGACATCTTCGTGCCCCCGTGGAACGCATGGGATCAAAACACCGCCAAGGCCCTCCAGGCGGCCGGCTTCACCTGGCTCAGCCCGGACCTCCATCACGCGGACCTGCCGGTGGGAGACCTGCTCGTCGTGCCCCAGACGACGGCCGACCCGAAGAACCTGATCGGAACGGACGTCCTTCGCGATTCTTATGCGGTTCTCGTCATGCATCCATTCGATTTCACCGGACCCGGCGGCGAGGATTACTGGCGGTCGCTCGAATCGATGCTCGCGCACCGGCCGGACGGGCAGCTCGTAGGAAAAGACGCAGTGGCACGCCTCGCTCGCGATTGGTCGCCGCGCGATGCATTCGCTGCGGCCGTCTCCTACGACCGCTTCACCGCGTGCCTTCGCGACATGATCGGCTTCGGCGCCATCGCCCCGGAGCCGCGTCATTATGTGACGTCGAACATCAAGGACGATGCACAAAGGGCCAAGTGGATTCTCAGGCTCGCGGCAATCCTGACCGTCGCGATCGGGGCGTTTGCCGCTTGGATTGCAGGCCGAGTGGCGCGCCGGTGGCCGCGCGTTCCGTTCTTTATCGGCGTTGTGTGCGCCTTGGGGCTGCTCGTTCTCTCCATCGGCGCTCTCGCGATTCTGGACGCCGGATACAACATAAGAGGCCTCCGTTGGCAGGCACAGCTGCTCTGTGCCGGTGGTTTGGTCGCTGCGTCGCTCATCCACTACAGGCATCGACGAGCTTGGGCGGCCGAGCAACGCTCTGTCCCAGCTGGTACAATGACCGTGACGCCGTCGTCGTCCGAATCTGATGAATCCGAGCGGACTGCGGCCACGGAATCGGTGGGGGGCTAGCCCGATGGCACCGACAGTCGAAACACACGCACCGACCGGTACGACGGCACGAACCCGAGCCGAGCGCGGCGAGCGGGTCCGAAAGCGGTCGACCCTCAAGCACATCATGCATGCGTGGCGCGTCCTGTGGACGCGCATCAGATGGGGCAGCCGCCTGTACGCCCTCGGCGATCGATGCGTTCTCGGCAAACCGCAGCACGTCAAGCGAGCGGCCTCGGTCGCCATCGGCCGACAGGTCATGATCGAGGACGGGTTCATCTTCGCCGACGTGTGTCCCGAATCCGGCGACCAGCCGAAGATCGTCATCGGTGACGGCTGCACGTTCATGTTCCGTTTCCAGGTGAACGCGGCCCAGTCCGTCAGGATCGGCAACTACGTGCTCGCCGCGTCGAACGTGCTCATCACCGACTTCGATCACGTGGTCGAACCCGGCGGCACCCCGATCACGCGCAGCCGCAAGTTCGACGCCGCGCCGGCCACGATCGAGGACAATTGCTGGTTGGGCCAGAACGTCGTCATCGCCAAGGGCGTCACCATCGGACATGACTCGATCGTGGGAGCCAACACGGTGGTGACGCGCGACGTGCCGCCTTGCTCCGTGGTGGCCGGAAATCCGGCCCGCGTCATCAAACAGGTCGGCGACGCGCCGACCGGCGAACCCGAGTAACGAGCAACCCGCCGCCTGGGCGACTTGGAATCGATGCAGACCTCCTCTCCAGCGATACGACTTCCCGCCTCCGCCGCCGGTAGACGTGCGCTCACGGTGCCGAGCCAATCGCGGCTGGCGATCAGTGCGCTCCTGATATGCCTGCTGATACCGCGCGGCGTCGAGCTGCGCCTCGGGTCGGTCCTGATCGATCCGTCCCGCGTGCTGCTATTTCTGTTCGGCGCGGCCGCGTGTTTCCGGTGGGCCACCGGCGCCATCAGGATTCGCCTGACGATCTGCGATCTAATGATGGCCCTTCACTGCGGCCTGATCGCGTTCAGCGCCGTCTACCACGAGGGATACGGCGACGGCCTCGAGCGCGCGATCTCCATGCTCCTCTTCAACGGAACCGCCTACGGAATCGCCCGCGTCACCATCCGCAACGAGGAATCCTTCGCCTACTACGTACGAACGATGTTGCTCATCGCAGCCATCAGCGGCGTCTTCGGCGCCATCGAAATGTATACCGGCTTCTCACCCATCCGTGCCCTCTACAAGATTGCGTTCCCGCACGTCGAATACGTCCACCTCGTGAACATGCGCCTCGGGCTCTACCGCGCCACCGGCACCTTCCGGGCCGACATCCTCCTCGGACTGTTCTGCGTCATGACCATGGGCCTGACCGTGTTCCTCTCGCCGAAACAGCTCCGCATGTCGAGGGATCGGATGCGCGCGTTCCAAATGCTCGCGTGCGTCGGCATCTTCTCCTCGCTCTCCAGCGGCCCCTGGCTGGCGACCGTACTGATGATCGTGTGCATCGCCTACGACCGTCTGACCCGCGGCGTCTCCGGCCGCTGGTATGTCTTCCTCGGCGGCTTCGTATCGGTGATGGTCATCCTGCAGTTGATCACCAAGTACGGCGTCTTCAACTTCCTGATCAACCGCATGACCCTCAATCCGGAAAGCGGCCAGGTGCGCATGGCCATGTGGCAGTCCGTCCTCGCACTCGTGCCGACGTACTGGCCGATCGGCTGGGGGTGGGGCAACGACTGGCCGCGCGCCGTCAGTTGGTACACCTGGTCCTCGATCGACAGCTTCTATTGCGTCTACTTCGTTCGATCGGGCATCTTCACGCTGATCTCGCTGGTGCTCTTCTACCTGATCTCTTGGACGCGGGCTGGTCGACTGACGCACGCCGCCAACCGGATCTCGGCCGAAGCCAAAGGCTGGATTCTGGCCACCGTCTGCCTGGCCCTAGTGGCGATCACCGTCCACATTTTCGGCAACCTCATTTATCCCATGTACTTCATGCTCGGCTCCGGCATGTGGCTCGTCGAGGCGGCGCCTAAGGCCCACGCAAAGCGGCGGCGCGTCCCGCGCCCCGTGCAGCCCGCCGGAGGTCGATCATGACGATTCGCACCGGCGCACTCCCAACGATCGAGCCGACGAAGGAGCCCCCGGCCGTGCCGCCGCCAAAGCCGAACAAGACGTCGCAGGCGGTCCACCGCCTCATGGCGCGCTACTATCCCGATCCGCCGCCCGATCCGCTGGATGTGCTGTTCGTCAAACACGCGCGGGCCGGCATGACCGTCCTGGACGCCGGCTGCGGTGGCGAACGCGGCGTCTGTACCCATGCGCCGGTGGATCAGATGACCATCATCGGCGCCGACATGGACCCGGCCGTCGGGAACAATCCATTCTGCGACGCGGCCGTCCTCGCTTCCGTCTCGCTCGTGCCGTTTTGCGACGACACCTTCGACCTCATCCACTGCCGCTGGGTCCTGGAGCACGTGGCCGAACCCCTCGAGACGTTTCGCCAGTTCGCCCGAGTGCTCAAGCCGGGCGGGCGACTCCTCGCGATGACGCCCAATGTCTATCACTACGCCTCGATCGGCGCCAGGCTGACGCCGCACGCGGTTCATCGCTGGTGGTGGGGCGAACATTACGACCCGTTTCCCACGCATCACCGTGCCAATTCACGCGGAGCGTTGATGCGCCTCTGCAACGCGGCCGGGCTGAAAGCGGAAGCGGTACTTACCGTCGAGCGTCCGCCGCGATTCCTCGCGAAGATTCCGTTTGCGTTTCGCCTCGGTGTCTGCTACGAGCGTATCGTCAACAGGTTCGGCGTCTGCGCATGGATGCGGCAGACGCTGGTACTCGATGCCGTGAAACCCGATCGTCCGTCGCTCGGCTGAAGCCCCGGGCTGATTGTGGAGCCACAGACCATGCCGTCCAACGAAAGACCGGTCTTTCTCGTCGGTTCGTCCCGATCGGGCACGTCGCTTCTTAGCGCGTGCCTCAACAACAGCGACGAACTGCACATTGCCCGTGAGACGCACTACTTCGACGACTTGCGCCCGCGCGTGAAAGGCCAACCGCACGAGTCGGACGCTTCCTGGCAAGACGCGGCCGTCGACTACTTCCGCCGGCTCGACACGCTGCCCTACGGCCACGGCGGCAATCCCGAAGACAGCTCCATCACGCCCGAGCAGCTTCGCTCGCTCGCCGGTGAGATCGACGATTCGGTCGACGCCTACCTCGCCGCCTATTGCCGCATCAAGGCCGCGCAGTACGGCAAGACGCGCTGGGGCGAAAAAACCCCGCGACACGTCTACCGCATCGCCGACATCTTCGACGGCTTCCCCGACGCCAAGGTCGTCTACATCGTGCGCGACCCGCGGGCCGTCGTCGCCTCGTATCGAGATTTCAAGAGCCGCGGAGAGTTTACAGAGGAAATGCAGCGCGCGTTCGAGGCCGACGAAGAGCGCGCTAGAAAGTCCTACCACGTCTACATCATCTCGCTCATGTGGCGATCGGCCATTCGCGCGGGACACGAAGCCACCCAGCGCTTCGGCCAAGACCGCGTCCGCACGATCCGCTACGAAGACCTGGTCGCCGAGCCCGAGCAGGTGCTGCAATCGCTTTGTACCTTCCTCGGCCTTCCGTACCAGGCTGCCATGCTCGAGGTCGCGATGAACAACTCGTCCTACAGCCGGGTGGACGCCGCCCAAGGCATCAACGCGGAGGCCGTCAAGCGATGGCGCCAAAAGCTCTCCCCGCGCGAAATCGCCGCGATCCAATCCCGCTGCGGCAAGGAGATGCTGCGCCTGGGCTACGAACGCGAGCCGGTCTCGTGGTATCCGCTCCACGCGATGAGACTCTGGTGTACCTTCCCATTCGCCGTCCTGCGTGCGGCCAGGGCCAATCGTTCACGCTTCGCCAGCCTGCCCGATTACCTGTGGCGCCGGATGCGCGGCGCGTTCGGATAGCACCATGCCCGACACGGAAGTCACCTGGTTCGATCTCTACGGCACGTCCTCTGGCCTGGCGAACAACCTTGCCCGGCTCATGCGTCAGGTCCGCGCCTGCGGGGTGATGCCGGCCGTCCGCCAGACCTTAAGGCGTGTGACACGCCCGAAGGCCGCCGCAGGCCCACCACGTTCGTCACCGCCCGCGGCCATTGCCGACCATTGCTCGTGGCTCGGCGACGCTTCCGAGATCGAACGCGGTGACCTCACGATTACCCCGATCAACCTCGCCGCGTTCATGCGTGACTGTGGCTACCCCCGGCGCTACTACCGCGCCGAGCGCCGCGTCCGATACGCTCTCTGGCATTACGCCGGATTTCAGTTGGCCGAATTGGCTCCCACGGACGTCGTGCTCGACGCCGGCGCTCAGGACGGCATCTGGGGCGACCTGGCCCGTCGCCGCCACGGCTGCGACGTCTACGACGCCGACCTCCAGTTCCCGCCCGGCGTCCACGGCCGCAAGATCGGCTGCGAGATCGGATCGATCCCGCTCGACGATACCTCCCTCACCTGCATCGTCTCGTTCTGCGCATTCAATTGCTTCGAGGGTGATGCGGATCAGGCCTTCCTGCGCGAGGCGAGGCGCCTGCTTGCACCGGGCGGTCGACTGGTCATCGCGCCGCTTTGCATCGCCGACGAGTACATCAACCTCTACGACCCCTCCATCCTGCACCACGTCGACCGCCTCGACGAACGCGCGCAGCACATCGCGTGGGACGGCTGGGGCACCAACTTCGGCCGCTGGTACGACCGGCAGGCGTTTGCCGAGCGATTCCTCACCGCCGCGGCCGGCCTCAGCGTGCGCATCGTTCACGTCCACGTCCATCACGCAACAGACGGCGGCGTAAGAGATTTCTACGCCGCCGTCTGCCACAAAGACTGAAGATCTAAGCGATCCTACCGCTCATAAGCACCGAGGTCGTAGCCGCCGCCGTTCGGGCGGGGCGTGCCGTTCATGTCCACGAACGACGCGGGAAATGGTGCGACGCTCCCGGCCGACGATGCACCCACGTTGATGGCCGGGCTGTCGGCCTGCAGCCGCAGGTCGTAGGAGCCGTGTCGCACGTAGTTGACGAACTTCGGGTCGGCAAAGAAGCTGTGCGGCCCTATGCCGACCGTCGAGTTCGAGTCGTAGTAAAGGTTGTAGTCGCTGTCGAAGTTGTTCACCCCGTTGATGTTCATTCCTTCCTCGTAGAAGATGTTGTTCCTAACGGCGACGTTGGTGATGTTGTTGTTGCCCAGAATCCACAGCGCGTCGTAGCCGAGCCACGTGAACGTGTTGGAGTGAATCGTCACGTTCTGCACGGACGTGTTGTCCCGGCGGGCGTCGATGAACACGCCTTGCGTCTCGCCGCCGTAATCCGTCCAATACTTGTCGTTGTAGATCACGTTGCCGTAGATCTGAATGTCGGATACCGAGCTGCCCGCGTACGCGTAGATGTACACGAGCTGCGAGAAGTCGTAGATGATGTTGTTGCGGATGATCAGGCCGCGGTTGGTCGCGCCCGCGCCCAGGTCCAGCGCATCCATGTGGCATGTCGACGAGCCGATCAGCGCCGAGTGAATCCAGTTGCCCTCGATGACCGTGTTGTCCCCGCCGCCGCGAATGCCGTCGCAGCGTATGTCGTGGAAGTGGTTGTTGCTGAATGTCGCGTTGTTCGTGCCGAAGTTGACGCCCCGATACAGGTCGGTGGCCTCGTTGTTGTCGACCAGCAAGCCGTCCGGGTTGCCGGCGATCGCCGCTACGAAATGGCCGTCGTTGTGGTGCACGTAATTGTTGACGATCTGGGCGTGGCTGCCGGTAACCGTGAAGACCTCGGCCCCCTCGCCGCCGCCGCAGTTCGTGACCTCAAAGCCCTCGACGCGGATGTAGTCTTTGCGGATCCAGAAGGCCGTCGCGCGCGTGCCCCCGCCGTCGATCGTGACGGCGCAGTTGGACTTCGTCATGCCACCCTGGCAAGCCGCGGACGGGTCCGCCGCGAACGTGATGTACGCGCCGGGCGCGCCGGAGTACGCCGGCGAAACCGATTCGTAGTACACGCCCGCCTTGACGTAAACGGTGTCGCCCGCCTGGGCGGTCGCGGCCGCTTTGGCCAGCGTCTTCCACGGATGTGCTGCGGTACCCGCGTTCGTGTCGCTGGCGCCCGTGTTGTTCTTGTCGACGTAATACACGGCGCCCGCGATGAGACTGACGGTGACGCTGTCGGATGCGTTGTTCCCGTGGCTGTCGGTGACCGTAAGCGTGTAGGTCGTGTCCGACGACGGCGACGCCGACGGACTCGCGACGGTGGTACTGCTCAGTCCGGTCGACGGCGACCACTGATAGGAGTACGGTGGCGTTCCGCCGACGGCCGCCCCCCTCAAGGTGACCGAACCGCCGTCCGGGATGGATGCGTCCTGTCCCGCATCGACGGCCAGCGGCGCCGACTGTACCGTCACCGTCATCGTATCCGAAACCGACTGACCCTCGCTGTCCGCAACCGTCAACATGTACGTCGTCGTGGACGTGGGCGAGGCCGTCGGTCGAATCACCTTGGTGTCGCTCAGACCCGTGCCGGGCGACCAGGTGATGTTGTACAGGCCGCTGCCGCCGCTGACGCTGCCATCCAGCGTGGTCGAGGCCCCCGCGACGAGCGTCTTGTCCGAACCGGCCGTGGCGGCCAGTGGATCCCCGGCGTTCACGCTGTATCCGCAGACCTTGATCGTGCCGGAGCCGGCCCACGCCCCGAGGTTGTTCAGCTCGCTGACGCCGACGTTCTCCGTTCGAAATCCGAAGCCTTGCGCCACCGCGATCTCGCTCGACGTGCCCGGCGGCGTGACGTACACGTCGTACACGCTGTTGGGAACGTCGACATCGAGTCGCAGGTGGTACGTCTGCCCGCCGGTGTAGCCGACTACGTTCGACGCGGCGTACGTTCCCCCGTCTCGAGCGTCGATGGCGCCGGAGTTGTTGAAGCGGACCAATGCAGCGAAGTCGCCGAAGCCCGAGCCTTCGCCGTCGGACAGGGCCACGATGCCGTCCAACCGCCCGGTGCCCGGCGTGACGTTCATCTCGATGCTGAACACGCCGGCGTGCGCGCCGACGGAATCATTCTGCCACGCACTCGACGCCGTCAGGCACTGCGCGTCCGTGAAGCAATCCGGCAGGCCGTTGCCATCGAGGTCGGCATCGGATTGACCGCAGCCGCATGCACCGGCGTCCGTCTTGTTCGGATCGTTCGGGCACCCGTCGTCGCAGTCGTTGACGCCGTCGTTGTCGGTGTCGACGCTGCACGGATCACCTTCGGTCGACGACGGGGTGACGGTGACCACCACGTCGTCGGAGTTGACCGCGTCGTTCGCCGTCACCATGAGCTCGAACACCAACTGCTCGGGGCCGGACACCGTCGGCGCCACAAAGGTCGCTTTCACCTGATCGGCACCGCTCAGGATCACAGTCGGACCGGACACTTGGGTCCACTTATAAACGAGCACGGCACCACCGGCGTCCGAACCGGAGCCGTCCAGCGTCACCTGGGTCCCCTCGACGACAAGCTTGTCCCCGCCGGCGTTGGCAACCGGAGACAACGAGGCCGGGGCGGTCGTGTCGTACACGAGTATGCTGACGCTATCGCTGGTCGTGTACCGACCGTCCGAAACGGTAAGCTGAAACTCGAGCGTCGAGTCCGCAGATACCGTCGGTGCGACAAAGCTGGCCGTCACCGTGTCGGCTTGAAGCAGATTGACGGGCGGACCGCTGAGCTGAACCCACTTATAGGTCAAAGGGTCGCCGTCCGGGTCGTAGCTCTTCCCACCGTACAGGAACACGAGACCGTTCTCATCGACGGTATCATCGTCGCCCGCCACGGCGACCGGCGGGACATTGACTTCGGCCGGGATTTCGATCGTGAGCGTGAGAACGAACGCGGCGGCGTCCTGCGCCGTCATCGCCGTGACGGTTACGGTGTACGTGCCCGGCTCCGTGAAGGAGTGAAGCTGGCTGAGTCCGGTCGACTTCGTGCCGTCGTCGAAATCCCAGGTGAACGTGTAGTCGGCCTTGCCCATGCTTCGCGAGGATCGAACCGAAAAGGACCAGTCGCTCGAAGAGGCGGACTGCTTCTCGGCAACGAGTTGGTATTGGCCGGCCACCGGGTCGTCGACCGAAGCGGAAAGCGTGCTGCCCTGGTCTGTCGCCGCCGAACCCGAGGGTCCGCGCATCTCCATGGATCCGCATCCGCCGGCCAGCATCAGTGTGACTGTTAGTACCCTGACATCGGTCCACGACAGACTTCGGGTCATGGCTCGCATCATCTTCCCCCCAACTGGCATTATCTTCCCCTGCTCGCCAAACTGCCTATCTTGAACATCCAATATCCGGAAGTTGATGGCTAGCGGAGGGTGTTCTCGCCCGCTCCGTCCAATAAGAACTAGGCGAGTGATCGCATGCTGCCTGCGGCTCGCCTGATCATGGACGTTTCGGGACGATCGCCCCGGCTGTTCCTCAAATTCAGCTAGACCGATTCAATCGAACCACGAACGCCGGAGTACCGGCTCGCGCGACAATCCACGCGCCTGATTGCCTCGAGCCGGCAAGCTATCGTCGCCATGCGGCACGCGAGCGTCAACTTTCCCTGGCCCCGTAAGCTTCCGTGACTTCCATGCCTGCCCAGGATAGCTCCGGAGCCCAACTCCGATAATCCTAGCCCTCCAATACGCCAAGACCAGTTTTTCATGCTCATAACTTTCCGCGGGCGCGTCGATTCTGGCACGCCGATGCCGCTCGTGATGCGATGAGGCTGATTGGCTCGAGAAAAATAAGAATGAGCACGTCCGGATGCGATTCGAACGCCACGGTCGAACGAACAGTGGCGTCGGCAACGTAACCTTATAAGATGACCGGCCTATCGTGATCGAGTCCGCCCGAAAACGGGCGCGTTGTGAATTTGGCTGCGGAGGCCCCGGGCGTGCGTTTGTCGATCGTGATTCCGGTGTTCAACGAGCGATCTACCCTGGAGGAACTCATCTCCCGTGTGCTCGCGGTCGACACCGGCCTCGAGCGCGAATTGGTGATTGTAGACGACGGAAGCACCGATGGCACGCGCGACATCTACCCCCGTCTGACCGAACGCTGGCCGGATGAACGTATCCACATCAAGCTGCAGCCACAGAACTGCGGCAAAGGCGCGGCCTTGCGCGAGGGCTTCGCGATGGCGACCGGCGACATCGTCCTCATCCAGGATGCCGATCTGGAGTATGATCCGCGGGACTATCCGCGTTTGATCCGCCCGATCCTCGAGGGAAAGGCGGATGTCGTCTACGGATCCCGGTTCGTCGGAAGCGAGTACCATCGCGTCCATCTCTTCTGGCATATGATCGGCAATCGCGCGCTGACGCTCCTTTCCAACATGCTGACGAACCTGAATCTCACGGACATGGAGACGTGCTACAAGGTGTTTCGCGGCGAGGTCATTCGCTCGTTCACGATTCGGAGCAACACGTTCACGGTGGAACCGGAGCTGACGGCGCGTGTCGCCCGCGGCCGGTGGCGCGTCTACGAGGTCGGCATCAGCTACGCCGGCAGGGACTACGCAGAGGGAAAGAAGATCGGCGTGATCGATGGATTCAAGGCCCTGGCGTCCATCGTCTGGTATCGGTTCAGAGGTTGAAACGCTGCGCGCCGACGACCTAAAAAGGGGCCTTGCGCGCTCGCGGGTCGGGGACGATCCGAAAAGCGGAACCCGCGGTCTTTTGCGGTTGGCAGCGCCTAGCGGACGCCCGCATAGCGCGAGCGGGTGAACCCGACAAGGCCGAGCCCGGCCGCAACCAGCAGCAGCGAAGCCGGAACGGGCACCTGCGTCACGATGGCCGTTACGTCGCTGCCAGGATTCACCACGGTTAGCACGTTTTGCTCGTATCGCTCACCGGTCCACGGAGACGCGCTTCCTGAATCCAGCATACTTCCCTGGGAGATGCTAAGGCCGGTCGTCGCAATCGTGTCGGCCGTGCCACCTTGACTGCTGATAAGCGTGACGCGCGTCACCGGTTCCGCACTCGCCTTGGGCATTAACGCCAGCCTCACATTTCGGGTGAACGTGTAGGCCGACAGCGTGTCCTGGTTCGCCGTAGACACCGGTGTAGCGGTGTTCTGCGACTCCAGGTTCAAGTTCGCAAACGCAAAATTGGAGCACAAGACAAGCGAAAGTGCGGCGACTCCGCCAATCCGAATCGTTCTACCGGCCATGACTCTTTACCCACCCCGAAGCCCGCATGGGCTCTTTGACTGCTTTGAATCCCTTCGTTCCCGTTCCTGACAGCCGGAGCAGTGCAGTTCTCCCTCCGGCCGCACATACCCATGCATTGTAGCGGGGCGCCGGCCTTCTTACTACGTTTTGAGGACAAATTTCCAGTCAAATAAGTGCCGTAAGTCCGTTAACATGGCGTACTTAGGTGGATTCGTGGGCGCCGCCAATTCGGGTTGAGAAGTACAAGGGGTCGACGCCAATGCCTCGATGAACGTTCACATGATCGGACCGCCAACCATGCTTCGGATGCACTCAAATGCGCGCAATATCGGAACAAACCAACGCGTCCCGCGGCTGTTGCGATAGCGGGCCGAGCGGTGCTCCGATAGTCCTGGTGATGTGCGTGGAACGAGTCACTGACAAGCAGCCGGTACCAGCGCCCGCCGACCTGGGCGCCTCGAGCGGGCGGGTGGCGTCGCGCCGCGGCGAGCTTCCGGACGCTGAATTGCAAACGATTACGGAGTGGCCCGGGCGGTGGTGGGTGTTGCACACGAAGCCGCGCCAGGAGAAGTGCCTGTTTGCGGCATTACAAACGATCGATGTTCGAAGCTATTTGCCGCTGACTTCCGGCCGCCGGTGCCGGGGGCGGCGGTCGACCGCGGCGAGCGTCCCGCTGTTTCCCGGCTATGTCTTTCTCTGCGGAAGCGACCACGATCGCATCGCGGCCCTGCGTACGGACCGCGTGGCCAACGTCCTGGACGTGCCCGACCAGACCCAACTTCGCGAGGAGCTGGCGGCCATTGAACGCGTCGTCAGCGACGCCAAGTCGGTGGGGCTCTACCCGGGCCTCAAGGAGGGGGCGCGTTGCCCGGGTGGTTCGCGGCTCGCTCACCGGGCTGGAGGGCGTGGTGACGCGTCGCCGCGGTCCGTGGCGGGTGTACGTCGCGGTGACCTTTCTTGGGCAGTCGGCCGAACTCGAGATCGAAGCCGATGACCTCGAGTTGATTGACTAAGCCGAGCGGCCCCGGCCGTGTGGCGCGCGCCGCGGAACGCGATATCAGTTCTAGTAACGCGGGGCCGGCCTCCGGTCGAACGCTTCCTCGGACAAAATGTGTGGACCGTCCGATTTCCATCTGTCGAAACCTGAATGGACTGAAAGCTTCGCCGTGAGGCGTATGGTTGCGCGGGTGCGTTCGTTCGCACTTCGGTGTCGTGCCCGGCCGCGCCTTGCATGCTCGAGGAACGGGAGTCGCCAACCGTGATCGATCAACGCCCAATCCTTCGTTACCCTTCGCGTCGATTCGTTTTGCTCGGCCTTGCGTTTTTCGTGCCGCTCGCGGGCTGTCACGGCAAGGATCACCGCATCAGCATCGACGATTTCGTGGCCATGCAGAAGGCGCCACCCAAGCCGGCGCCGCCGACCAAGGAGGAATCGACGCGCCGCGTGTCGCAGGCATTCTCGCCGCTTCGCGTCGGCCCGGGCGACGTCCTGAACGTGCGCATGATCGGCGCGGACGGGCGGGAGCTCTATTCGACGCTCAGCGTTCGCGTGGATCGCGATGGCAAGATCAACCTGCCCAACATCGATCCGATCCAGGTGAAAGGCATGGAACTCGAAGACGTCGAGGGCGCGATTCGCACGGCCTACGTGCCCAACGTTCATCGGGAGATGGTCGTTCACGTCGAGCCGGTCAGTTTCAAAACGACGGACGTGCTGGTGGTCGGTGCGGTCACCGCGCCGGGTCTCGTCAGCGTGAAGCGGACCCAGCGCGACATGCTGCACGCGATCGTCGGCGCCGGCGGCGTGTCGGAGATCGCCTCCGGCGTGGCGACGCTGCGGCGGCTGCGCGACCCGGCGAAGGAGGAAACGTACAACCTGACCGACCCGGTGCAGTTGCAGGCGGCGCTGGCGACCGATCCGCTTCAGGACGGCGACGTGATCGAGGTCGCGGCCACCGAGCCCAACAACATCTACGTCGGCGGTCTCGTGCTTCGCGCCGGGGCCCAGCCTTATCCGGCCGGCTCCGGTGTGACGATGTTGCAGGCGCTGGCCGCGGCGGGCGGCGTGCGCACGGACGTGTTCCCCAAGGAGGGCACGCTGATTCGTCACATGGCGGACGGGCGCGACGTGCAGGTCAAGCTGAATCTCGATCGGCTGGCCCGCGGCGAGGATCCGAACCTGACGCTGGAAGCGGGCGACATTCTCTGGGTGCCCGAGACGTTCGGCACGCGGTTCATGCAGTTCGTCAACTCGAACATCTTCTTCCGCGCCGGCGTGAGCGTGAACTACAACGTCTCCGGCATCGAGTACATGAACCGGCAGCGCCAGCAGGCGGCCGGTCTGGCGGGTCGCAGCACATCCTTGCAGGACAGTTTCGATCCGCTCGGTTTCCTGAACCGCAACACGATCCTGAACCAGCTCAACACGACGGCGACCGGGCCTTAGGAGCCGGCTTGGATCGTGGCACGGCCTGAACAGGGAATGGCATCAACGCGTTCAGTCTTGAGCGCATGATGATCGTAGCGGCCATGATGGTGCGTCCGACGGCGACGTTACGGCCAATCGCGTTCTGCGAGCCCGAAGGGCTCAAATAGGACAGGCCGGGGAAAGTCCGCCTGAGGCGGACAGGATCCGCATGCGGCTCGGGATTCGACTTCCCCCCTGTACTCAGTGGGGATTGAGGGGGGTTCCGGGCGTGGCCGACTTCCACACTGTGTTCGGCGGACTGAGGGGGGTCGCGCTTCCCCACTGTGTTCAGGGGGGATTGAGGAGGGTTCCTCCTTTCCCGACCGGCGATCGAACGACGACGCGATCGCTGTTGCAATTGTAAAGAACCTCCCCCGGCCCCTCCTT
>Ga0055449_10000042_pt1 | contig 28932 bp, 19 predicted proteins | sample China_Galinas_PW_2_FD_57739 | JGI IMG/M metagenome (GOLD analysis project Ga0055449, IMG submission 57739) | Wetland microbial communities from San Francisco Bay, California, USA, that impact long-term carbon sequestration - China_Galinas_PWB_D1 | ecosystem: Environmental > Aquatic > Marine >... | reverse complement strand
AGGAACGCCAGCTCGGCGTACGTCACCGCCGGTCCCGCCTCGCCCGGGTGTTCGTCCATCCTGCGTCTCAGCAGCCCCGACGCCACGTCCCACACCAGATAGCTGTGCAACTGCTCGGCATCGGCGACGAGCAACTGGCTCTCGAGCGCCACCATGTTCCCGCCGTGGTCAAGGTCGAGCAGCACCGGCTCGTCGGGGGCATCGGGCGAGACGATCATCAGCCCCGTGTCGAGCGGCACCACGAGCTTCCCGCCTGACTCGAACCCCCGCCCCTGCATCTGCGCGTTGCGCATCCACGAGCTCGACCGCACGCGTCCCTCGTCGAACGAATCGAACGGCACGACCGATACCGTGCCGATCCCGACCCCGAACAGGTACTCGCCGACACCCACCAGGTACTTGGGCGATCCGAACAGGCTGGCTCGCCGCTCGCCCAGCAGCGCACCGTCACGCCGATCCAGCTTCAACACGCGCTGCCCGTCCGGGTTGAGCATGTACAGTTCGTTCCCGCGGATCACCGGATCGGGCGCGGCCCACGCGAACGTCGTCGCCCCGCTCCGCACCGCAATCGACGGCACACGCCGGATCCAACGCACCCTCCCCGTCTCCGCCTCCACCGCGCACACATAGCCGACGTCGTCGAACCGGTACACCACACCATCGACCAGCGCCGGCGCCGGCGACGCACGGTTCGGGCTGCGGTACGGCAGCGATCCAGCGCTGCCCAACGGGCGCACCCACCGTAGCGAGCCGTCGCCCGCGTCGAGCCCCACCAGGTACGTACTCACCAGGCGACGCGCCTGCACGTCCTTCCTCACCGCGGCGACGACCACGTCGGCGTCCACCACCAGCGGGCCGCGAATGCCCGTGTAGCTCAGCTGCTCGTCCAGCGCCGACACGTCGGCCGACCAGCGCCACGCGCCGGTCTCGGCATCGAAAGCGTGCACACGCCCGTCGCCCTCCCGCTCGTCGTTCGAGGCGATCCCCGTCACCGCGAAGACCGTCCCGCCCGAGACCGTCACCGTGTTCACGTCCTCGATCGACGTCGTCGAGCCGCCACCGAAACCCCCAAGCTCCGCCTGCGTCGGGTCGAGCAGCATCCCCTCGCCGGGCAGAGGCGCCTCGGCCCGCCACCGCGGGCTCAGCGTGAAACGGTCCCACGCCGAGATCGTCACCCCGTCGTTCATGTACACCGTGTCGCCCACGACCACGGGGAAGATCCACGGCTGGCTCAACCGCTGCGCCCGACGCTGCGCCGTGTCGCCGGGGTACCCGCCGAAGTACTCCTCGAACACGTCCTCGGGCATCACCCGCACCGAGTGCAGCGGCGACTGCACCAGCGTCTTGGTGTTCACCGCCGCGTTCGGCGTCAACGGGGAGACCTCGTGCGTGTCCGCCCCCGCCGGCCTCGCCGACCGCGCCAGGTCCGGCTCGCCGAGATCCGCGTCATCGGCCCAACCCGACGCCAGATGCCGCGACGCCTCCGAGTCAGCGTACTTCGCGACCGTCGCCGCCAGCTCGGCCGCCTCGACCGCCCGCCCGCCCGTCCGGTCCGGGTGGTGGTCGAGCTGCTCGAGCGTCAGCCACGCCGCGTCGAACCGCGCCATCTCCAGATGCTGCTGCGCCAGGCGCAGCGCCGCCTCGAACCCCGCCGGCGTCAGCAGGTAGGACCGCTCGACGGTTTCGGTCTCGCCCTTTTCGAGCAGCGCCTCGGCGCGCGGCCCCTGCATCTCGCGGTACGCCGCGAGCAGCACCGGGTCGCCCAGCAACGCCTCGTGCACGCGCCGGCGCACGCTGACGTACAGGTCCGGGTCGAGCTCGACCTCGAGCACACGGTCGGGCTCCTCGTCGAGCAGACGCTGGATCGCCCGCACCGCCGCCGCCGCGTTTCCCGACGCCACCAGCCCGGGCGCCTGAGCCAGAACGTCCCGCGCCCTCGGCGCGTCGTCGAAGTAGACCGGGTTGACCTGCTGGGCCGCCACCGCGCCCGCAAGTCCCAACACCACCAGGCTCGCCAGCGCGCGCACCATCCCGGACCTTCCATCGGCCCGCGGGAATCCCCCCACCCGTCAAATCCCGCAGGGACAGGGGATGGTACGGGCCGACAGACGGGGCGTTGCCCCATCCGCGGCTCCCCCTGGGCCGATGCAACCCCCCACCGTGGACGTCGCCCTCGCCCAGCCCGTCGCCCGCTCACGACGCGTCGTGGTCCTCCTGCTCGCCGTCGCACTGTTGAGCCTGGCCGACCTGGTGCTGACCCTGACCTGCCTGACCACCGCCGGGCTCAGCGAGTCGAACCCCATCGCACGCATGGTCATCGGCGCCAGCCCCCCGTGGTTCCTCGCGGTCTGGAAAATCGCCTCGATCATCGCCGCGTGCGGCATCCTCTACCTCCACCGCGAACGACGCCAGGCCGAGATCGGTGCCTGGATCTGCCTCGCCGTCCTCGTCTGGCTCAGCTTCCGCTGGTCGGCCTACCTCGGCACGTTCGAGTTCATCAGCGTCTCCGACGCCTCGGCCCTGGCCACCGACCCGGAATGGGTCACCATGACCCGCTGAGTGGCCCGCCGCTCCGCGGCGGGTGAAGCGGTCGAGCCCACGCTCGAACGAACCCCACATTGCAACCCACCCGGACGCCGGACCTGAGCCCGCGAAGGTCCGGGTGCTGCTTCTTCCACGAACGCCGAATGCCAAGCCCCATCCCGCGGGCCGCCGGACCCCCCGCGTTCGACCGCCGCGGCACATGGCGGCTCGCTCCGACCCATGGCTTACTGCCCATTGCCCTCTCTCACTCTGCAGTCCTCCCCGCCCCGCCCTACGCTGGCGCCTCATGAAGCCCCTGACCCCGATCCTCTCCGCCGCCCTGCTCGCCGGGTGCTCGTCGGTGCAGACGCCGGTGCTCGAGGTCACCGACGCGCGGGTGACCGAGCGCTCGGAGCACGCGGTGGTCGTCATGTTCACCATCGACGCACACAACGCCAACGAGGTCGAGCTGCCGCTGCGCGAGGCCGACTACGGGCTCTGGGTGGACGGGCAGCGCGTCTTCCACGGGCGGCGCTCGCCCGAGGCGACGCTCCGCCGCCTCGGCACGCAGACGTTCGATCTGCCGGCCGTCGTCCCGCTCGAACTCGCGAGCGGCGCGCAGTACGAACTCAAGGGGCATGTGGTCTACACCACGCCCGGCAAGCTCGCCGAGATCCTCTTCGATGCCGGGTTCGTCCGACCGACGGCACCCTTCGCCGATTCGGGGACGCTCGAAGACGACGAGAGCGCCGAATAAGCAGAGTTCCAGATTGCTAGATCAGGAACGACGCCGACCGTTCGTCTTTGTCTGGCAATCCGGCGCTGTGCCCATCTGGCAATCTCTACATGACCTTGAGCAGATCGGTGTCGCGCCCGCTGACCATGGTCTCGAGCTCGGGCAGTTCGTCGCGCAGCCGTCGTGCCAGATGCGGCAGGTACCCACGCTCGGTGTTGGTGTGCCCGGCGAGGACGACGCTGAGCCCGCCCTGGGTGGCCGCCACTACATCGTGGTGCGTCATCTCGCCGGTCACGAACACCTCGCACCCCTCCTCGCGCGCCACCGGGGCCAGGCTCCCGCCCGAACCGGGCACCACGCCGATGTGGGTGAACGGGCGATCCTCGCCGACCAGGGAGTACCGGATGCGCGAGCGGTCGAGGAACGACTTGAGCCGCTGCCCGATCTCGTGCACCGTCACCGCACGGTCGAGCACGAGCCGGCGCCCGGCCCCGATCGCACGCTTCGGCTCCGGCTCGAGGTCGTACACGTCGATCGCCGGCTCCTCGTACGGGTGGAACTCGCGCAGCGTCTGGAGCACCAGCGCCAGTGAGTCGCGCGAGCAGACCATCTCGATCCGCCGCTCGTTCGCCCGCTCGAGCCGCCCCGTCTCGCCCGTCATCGGGCTCGCCTCTTCGTTCCCGAAGAACGTCCCCTCGCCCGCGACACTGAACGAGCACAGCCGGTAGTTGCCGATGATGCCCGCGCCACCCGTCGCCATCGCCGCACGAACGCCGTCGATCGCGCTCTCCGGCGCGAACGTCACCACCTTGACCTCGCGCGTCGGCTCGCGGTGAAGCAGCGGCGTCAGCGCGCGGCAGTCGCCGGCGACACGCCCCTCCTCGCCCCCGCTCACACCCTCGCACAGCCAGTCGGTCACGCCCCCCGGTGCCGCGTCCAGCGCCGTGTGTGGGCTGTACACCGCCACCCCCAGTTCGACCGCACGCAGGATGATCCGCTGCCCAGGGTCATCGGCGGTGATCCGCTTCATCGGTTCCCAGATCGGCGGGTGGTACGCGATGATCGCGCTGGCCCCCAGCTCCTCGGCCTCGTCCAGCACCGCCTCGATCAGATCGATCGTCAGCAGCACCGGACCGCGCAGCTCCGCGTCCGGGCGACCGACGTGCAGCCCGACCCGGTCCCACGCCTCGGCGTATGCCGCCGGTGCGAGCCGCTCCACCGCTTCGACCAGATGACGGACGCGCATCGGACACCTCCCTCGGGAATGCTACCTCGCCCCTCATCGGCACGACCCGGGGCAATCGCAAGAACCGATGCGGTCCCGGGGAGCCACGAAACGCCCCGTCCCCGCCCCCGGGTAGCATCCGCCCGTGCTGGTCCGTGCCCACGCCAAGCTGAACCTCGCCCTGGCCGTCGCCCCACCCGAGCCCGCCGGCGACCGGGGCGGCTGGCACCCCATCGCCAGCTGGATGCACGCGATCGAGCTGCACGACACGCTCGAGTTCGTCCGGCTCGAGCCCGGGCCAAGCCGCTACGAGATCGTCGCCGATCCCTCGCTGCCCACACCCGACTGGGCGATCGAGCGAGACCTCGCCGTGCGCGCGCACCGCGCCCTCGAGGCCCACGCCGACCGCCTCCTCCCCGTCCGCCTGCGCGTCACCAAGCGTATCCCCGCCGGCGGCGGGCTGGGCGGTGGCTCGTCCGACGCGGGCGCGACGCTCTCCGCCGTGCGCACGCTGTTCGACCTCGACATCGACGACGCCGAGCTCGCCAGGGTCGCGCACCGCCTCGGGTCGGACGTGCCGTTCTTCCTCGGTGACACGCCGCCGCGCCCGGCGCTGGTGGCGAGCTTCGGGGAGCGGGTCGAGCGCACGCCGCGCGCCGGCGCGGGCGTTGTTCTCATCGTCCCACCGTTCGGGTGCGCCACGCCCGAGGTCTACGGCGCGTTCGACGAGCACCCGCCCGTGTCCGACATCGAGGGGCGGTCTGCCTGCGCCGAGGCGCTCGCCCACGCCGGGCGCGCCCTCGACACGGCCCTGTTCAACGACCTCGAACCCGCGGCCCGGCGCGTCCAGCCGCGTCTTGGCGACCTGCTCGACACCATCCGCAGCGCCCTCGACACGCCGGTCCACCTTAGCGGCTCGGGAAGCACCTGCTTTGCCCTGTGCTCACCCGACGAGACCGAAACCCTGGCGGAACGCACCCGATCCGCGATGCCCACCGACGTGCGCGTCCTGACCTCGTCCCTCGTGTGAGAACGGGCGGACTGCTACGCTGATCCCGTGGCGAAGAAGACCGCATCCCGGACACCCAGCCCCGGCGACCGTGTGGTTCTCCTGCACGGCAAGGACGCGTTCCTGCGGGCCGAGCACACCGTGGCGCTCCGCGAGGCACTGACAACCGAGCACGGCGAAGTGGATGTGCTGAACTTCGACGGCGCGTCGGCCCCGGTCGCCGACGTGCTCGACGAGTGCCGCAGCTTCGGGCTGCTCGTCCAGCACAAGCTGGTGGTGGTGGACGAGGCCGACCAGTTCGTCAAGGACACGGCCCGTGCGCTCGTCGAGCGCTACTGCGAGTCGCCGTGCGACGGCGCCACGCTCGTGCTCCGGGCCGAGAAGTGGCACCGCGGCAAGCTGGACAAGCTGATCGAGGCGTCCGGCGCGATCGTCAAATGCGACGCGCCGACCGAGACGCAGGCACAAGCATGGGCGGTGCGCCGGTGCGAGAAGCGTCACGGCGGGCGGCTCGACCCCGACGCGGCCCGCGCCCTGGTCGAGCGGCTCGGCGCCGACCTTGGTCGCATCGACTCCGAGCTGGGAAAGCTCGCGGCCGCCGCCGGACGCTCGCCCTGCGGCGAGCCGGTCCCCATCGGTCGTGACCTGGTCGCCCAGTTTGTCGGGCTCAGCCGCGAGGAGGAGGTCTGGGGCATCCAGTCCGAGTTGCTCAGCGGCGACGCCGAACGCTCGCTGGCGCACCTGCGCGCGATGCTCGACATCTCGCGGCACCACCCGGTGCTGGTCGGGTACGCGTGCCTCGACCTGGCCCGCAAGCTCAGCGCGATCACCCACGCGATCGACGCGGGCGTCACCCCACAGGCTGCCGCCCAATCGGTGCGCCTGTGGGGCGCCAGCAGCGGACCGATCATGCGTACGGCCGAGCGGATGCGACCGGAGCGGGCGGGCGAGTTGCTCGACGCGGCGGTCGAGGCCGACGCCGCCCAGAAAACCGGGCGGGGCACGCCCGAGCGCCTGCTCGAGGCCCTGGCGCTGAAGTTTGCAGGCGCGACAGGCTGAGCAGGGCACCCGAAACGCAAGCCGGAGCGGGCGTTGTGACGATCCCGACGGCGGGGGCGGAGCCCCCGGACGCGAGGCAGGAGGCCGATCCATGCGCACCGTCGCCGCACTGTGGGTATCGCTCGCTCTGGCGGGCTGCGGGCTGGTGGAGGAGTACGACGTCAGCAGCGCGATCCCGGACGAGGAAGCCGGGCTCGAAACCCAGCAGCCCGACTCTCAGGCGGCGAGCGACGAGCCCCAGCACCTCGAGCAGGCAGAGATCGACGGGGCGGCGTTCGACCTGGCGTCGGCGTTGGACGCGGCGCTGAAGGAGCGTGCCGAGCAGGAGCAGGCGCAGCGCGAGCCGACGCCGAGCGAGCAGCGGATCGCGGCCGAGCACGCCGACGCCGTCGCCGAAACCCCCGAACCGTTCGCGATCGAGGTCGAGCCCGAAGAGGACGAGACCCCTCTCGCGCCGACGCTGGATGAGCGGATCGAGTCCGAGGCCGAGGACCTCGCGGTGCTGCTCCAGGAGCGTGCGGCGGTCTCGGCCGACCAGTACCCCGATCTGGTAAAGGTCGCGATGCTCGAGGGGATGGCGCTGCCGGGACGGCTCGACGAACTGCTGGCCGACGGCGCGAGCGCCACCAACCTGCTCGATTCCGAGCGTCGTGCGCTCGAGGCGTGGCGCTCGCTGCTGCGCAGGGCCGATGAACCCGACACGCAAGCACTCGCGTCGGCGTTGCGAGAGACGGCCGACGAGATCGCGGGCGCCGAGCATCTGCGGATTACCCAGACGGCGTTGTGCTCGCGTGTGATGGGGTTCGGGCGCTACGAGGAGCTGGCGACCAGCAACACGTTCGTCGCGGGGCACCCGCACCCGATGATCGTCTACGTCGAGATCGAGGGTTTCGCGCACGTCGCGGGCGGGAACGAGTCGCGGGCGCTCAACAGCGAGGGCGACCCGCCGGGATGGGTGGTGGAACTGAGCCAGGAGCTGAACCTGTACCACGGGTCGGACACCAAGCCGGTGTGGACCCGCCCGCCGCAGGGCGACCTGTTCCGCTCGCGCCGGCGTGTGCACGACTTCTACCTGATTCAGGAGGTCGAGCTCCCCGCGAACCTGTCGGTGGGGGGTTTCAAGCTGAAGATCACCGTGCGGGACAAGGCGAGCGGGGACGAGGACGAAGCGATCATCCCGATCCGGGTCGTGGCCGACCCGTGGAGCCGGGGGGGCTGAGTCGGCGTGGGGTCCGGGGTGACCTGCCGGATCGGCAGGCGTTCGGGGTGGTGGGGCTGCGCGAGGGGCCTCGCGGGGCGTCTGGACGGATTGGGCAACTGGCACGCGGCTCGCAGCCGATAGGGGGGCGGTAGCCCCTGGGCGGACCGGCCGCGGTCTGTTCGGGGCGCCGAGTCAGGAATCGTCGCGCCGGGGCGAACGGGTCCCGGAACAATGCGAATGAGATCACGGGGGTTCGGGTTCGAACCCCCGGGGCGTCCGGGAGACGGTCGCCGGGGAGGCCAGGATGTTCGAGCGATTCACGGACCGCGCGCGCAAGGTCATGGCGCTGGCGAACCAGGAGGCGCAGCGTCTGAACCACGAGTACATCGGGACCGAGCACATCCTGCTCGGGCTGGTAAAGGAGGGCTCGGGCGTCGGCGCGAACGTGCTCAAGAACCTCGACGTCGATCTGCGCAAGGTCCGCCTCGAGGTCGAGAAGCTGGTGAAGACCGGGCCCGAGATGGTCACGATGGGCAAGCTGCCCCAGACCCCGCGGGCAAAGAAGGTCATCGAGTACGCGATCGAGGAGGCACGGAACCTCAACCACAACTACGTGGGGACCGAGCACCTGCTGCTGGGGCTGCTGCGCGAGCACGACGGCGTGGCCGCGCAGGTGCTGATGAACCTCGGGCTCAAGCTCGAGGAGGTCCGCGAGGAGGTGCTCAACCTGCTGGGCGCCGGCGCCGAGCCCGACGAGAGCGGCGCGGCGATGGCGGGCGGGATGGGCCCGAGCGAGGGTCGCGCCAAGGGCAAGTCCAAGACGCCGGCGCTCGACAGCTTCGGGCGTGACCTGACCGAGCTGGCCAAGGAGGGCGGGCTCGACCCGGTGATCGGACGGATCAACGAGATCGAGCGCGTCACGCAGGTGCTGTGCCGGCGGACGAAGAACAACCCGGTGCTGCTGGGCGAGGCGGGCGTGGGCAAGACGGCGATCGTCGAGGGTCTCGCGCAGCAGATCATCTCGAACGACGTGCCGGAGATCCTGCACGACAAGCGTCTGGTGGTGCTCGACCTGGCGATGATGGTCGCGGGGACCAAGTACCGCGGTCAGTTCGAGGAGCGGATCAAGGCGGTGATGAACGAGGTGCGCCGCGCCAAGAACGTGGTGCTGTTCATCGACGAGCTGCACACGCTGGTTGGCGCCGGCGGTGCCGAGGGCGCGATCGACGCGAGCAACGTGCTCAAGCCGGCGCTGGCCCGGGGCGAGATCCAGTGCATCGGCGCGACGACGTTCGACGAGTACCGCAAGTACATCGAGAAGGACGCGGCGCTGGCGCGCCGGTTCCAGTCGATCCCGGTGGACCCGCCAAGCAACGAGCAGACGGTCGAGATCCTCAAGGGTCTGCGCGACCGCTACGAGCAGCACCACCGGGTGCAGATCACCGACGACGCGATCGCGTCGGCGGTGGAGCTGTCGAGCCGGTATATCACCGGTCGCGTGCAGCCGGACAAGTCGATCGACGTGATCGACGAGGCCGGGGCGCGGGTTCGGATCAAGAGCATGAGCAAGCCGCCGGACCTGGCGGAGCTCGAGTCGCAGATCGAGCGTCTGAACATCGACAAGGACGAGGCGGTGAAGGGTGCCGACTACGAGCGTGCGGCCGAGCTGCGCGACAAGGCCGAGCAGCTCCGCAAGCAGAAGGAGCAGACGCAGCAGGAGTGGCGTGAGAAGTCGATGGAGGCGGGCGGCGTGGTGGACGACGAGGTCGTCGCCGAGGTGGTCTCCAAGATGACCGGCGTGCCGCTCAAGCGCCTCGAGAAGGAGGAGGCGCAGCGCCTGCTCCGCCTGGAGGACGAGCTGCACAAGAAGGTCATCAGCCAGCAGGAGGCGATCCACGCGGTCGCCAAGGCGATCCGTCGCGCCCGCGCCGGGCTCAAGGACCCCAAGCGCCCGATGGGCTCGTTCATCTTCATCGGGCCGTCCGGCGTGGGCAAGACGCTGCTGAGCAAGGCGCTGGCGGAGTTCATGTTCGGCGACGAGGAGGCGCTGGTGCACCTCGACATGTCCGAGTACATGGAGAAGCACAACGTCAGCCGTCTCGTCGGCGCGCCGCCCGGGTACGTCGGGTACGAAGAGGGCGGGCAGCTCACCGAGCAGATTCGGCGCCGCCCCTACTCGGTCGTCCTCCTCGACGAGGTCGAGAAGGCCCACCCCGACGTGTTCAACATGCTGCTGCAGATCATGGAGGAAGGGCGCCTGACCGACTCGTTCGGACGGCACGTGGACTTCCGCAACACCATCCTCATCATGACGAGCAACATCGGCGCCGACCTGATCAAGGGCGGCGGCGGGTTCGGGTTCCAGCAGCGGACGCAGTCGGCGGACTACGAGAACATCAAGTCGATCCTGATGAAGGAGATCGAGCGGTTCTTCCGCCCCGAGTTCATCAACCGCCTGGACGACACGATCGTCTTCCAGCCGCTGACGCGCGACGACCTGGTCGAGATCGTCGTGTTCGAGGTGAGCAAGGTCTCGAAGCGGCTGGAGACGCAGGGCTTCCGGCTCGAGCTGGACCAGGCGGCACGCGACTTCCTGATCGAGAAGGGGTACAACCCGGACTTCGGCGCCCGCCCGCTGCGCCGCGCGATCGGCACCTACATCGAGGACCCGCTGAGCGAGATGCTGCTGAGCGGCGACCTGCACGGGCGCAACCTGATCAAGATCAGCCGGCGCGAGGGCGAGGACCGGCTCGTGTTCGACCCGCAGGACGCCCCGCCGCCGGACGACGGCGGCGACGGGGGTGATGGAGGCGACGGCGGCGAGCCGAGCAGCTCGGACGAGCCCGTCGGGGCCGCCAAGGCGAACTCATGAACGATCGCCTCGTGCGAGGGTGAACCCCGGGCCCGAGCCCGGGGTTTTTCGTGCGCACGAAAAAGCCCGCGGGCGTTCCCGCGGGCGTGTGGATTCCGTCGCGAATCAGATCCGGCTCAACGGCGGCGCTTGAGCCCCACGAGCCCGAGACCGGCGAGCCCCATCCCGGCCGCGCTGGGCAGCGGGATGATCGGGCCGCCCCGGCTGTCGGCGTAGATGGTGACGGTGTAGTCGCCGGCGGAGCTGCCGCCGATCACGTTGAACCCGGTCGCGCCAAAGGAGGTGTTGAACCCGCCGAGGGCGATGTAGTAGGTGCCGGCGCCGGGGACGGCGCCGTCCTGCCCGGTAGCGGGACCGCTGTCGAAGATGTTCATGCCCGACCCGGTGCCGTAGCTGAGCGTGCTCAGCAGCCCGTTTCCGTTGTCGTCGTCGTTGCCGAGGAGGTTGCCGGCCGAGTCGTACAGCCCGAGTTCGGTATCGAAGCCGTTGAAGAGGCTGGTGGTGATGTCGAGATACGACTCGGAGCCGTTCACGTCAACGCTGAACCAGTGGACCGCGGCTGCTCCGGCCGGAAGCACGTCGGAGTAGGAGGACGAACCGCTGACCAGACCGAAGTCGTACAAGGTCGCCGGCGCGGCGTAGGCCGACCCGGCGAGCGCGGTGACAGCGCATGTTGCAAGGATTCCCTTCATCCCTTCTGTCCTTTCACGAAGCGTGCATCCCTCTTGGGGAGACACAACGTCTCCCTCCAATCCCCCGGCGGCGTCGATCAACGGCGCGGGAGCGCCAAGGCCCGATCATAACTCCGCGGTTACCGGTCACGGAAGCAAAAAGCGCGGAGATCATGATCAGTTCGCGTGCATGTCAAACTGGGTGGTTCTTCGCGGTCATGGAGAGAGTGCGGGTTCGGGTTCACCCACGACCTGTAGTGCGTGCGCGCCCATAGATCCTAAATCGGGTATCCGGAGGTTGTTGACGGGAACAGGCTCGGGATGCCGGCGGAATCGGGCCAACCGGGCGCGGCGCGTACGATGGGCTCATGCCGGTGATCCTGCGGTGGCTGCTTCGCCTCGGGCCGACCAACCCCATCACGGTGCGGCTGGTCCAGAGCGGGTCGCGTCGGAGCAAGCACGCGTACATCCGGACGGCGTACCTGGCGGCGCTGATCGTGGTGCTGCTGTGGTCGCTGCTGCTGAACACGAGCGCCGGGGCGCTGGACTATCGCCTGCTGGCGCAGGCCGGGGCGGCGAGCTTCACCTACGTCGCCTACCTCCAGATCGGTCTGATCTGCGTCTTGGCGCCGGTGTTCATGGCCGGGGCGATCGCGCAGGAGGCAAACCCGCGGACGTGGGACATCATCCTGACCACGCCGCTGACCAGCCCGCAGATCGTGCTGGGCAACCTGATCGGGCGTCTGCTGTTCATCCTGGCGCTGCTGTTCGCGAGCCTGCCGCTGTTCGCGCTGACGCAGTTCTTCGGGGGGGTGCCGGGCAGCTCGATCTTCGCGAGCTACCTGATCGCGGCGTGCGCGGCAACGGTGGTCGGCGTGATCGCGATCGCGCTGTCGGTCAGCCGGCTCGCCGGGCGACGGGCCGTCTTCGCGTTCTACGTCGCGGTGGTGACCTATCTCGCGGTGACGTGGGCGATCGACGCGTACCTGCGGACGGGCGGGCTGGGCGCGAGCGGCGGCGACGGCGTGACATGGATGACCGCGCTCAACCCGTTCCTCACGCTGTACGCGCTGCTCAACCCGACGGGGTACCCGCGCGCGCCCGAGGGCACCGGCGGGCTCACCGGGTGGTTCCTCGGTAGCCCGGTCACCACGTTCTGCCTGATCACAATACTGCTGAGCCTGGTGCTGCTGGTCGCGTCGGTGGCGGCGGTGCGGGCGGGCGGGCTGCAGCACCTCGGGCAGCGTCGCGGCGTGCCGTGGTACCGGCGGGTGTTCAAGCTCGGCGCCCCGGGCAGCGAGTACCGACCGCCGCGCACCGTGTGGAACAACCCGATCGCGTGGCGCGAGGCGGCGGCGCGAAACAGCACGCTGGGCAAGATGCTGGCGCGGTGGAGCTTCATCGGGTTCGGCGCGCTGTTCGGGGTGGGGCTGGTGGTGCTGTTCCACGCCGGGTCGTTGAGCGTCGCCGGATTCCAGCTCGCGGTGCAGGCGACGGTGTGGGGCGAGCTGGCGCTGATCACGCTGGTGGCGGTCAACATGGCGTCCACCGCGGTGTCGCGCGAGCGCGAGGACGGGACGCTCGACCTGATCCTGACCACGCCGATCACGCCGGGCGCCTACCTGGCGGGCAAGCTGCGCGGGCTGATCGCGTACCTGCTGCCGATGCTGGCGGTGCCGATCGGGACACTGGTGGTCGCGGGGATCTACGTGCTGTCGGCCGGCGTGACCCGGAGGACGATCACACCGGGCGCGGTGGGCGGCGTGGTCGAGCCGATCGTGCTGCCCGAGGCGGGGCTCGACGCGGCGCTGGTGTCGATCCCTTTCATCGCGTTCTGCGTGATCATCGGGCTCCAGGTGAGCCTGAAGAGCAAGGGGACGATCTCGGCGGTGATCGCGACGGTCGGGCTGGTGGGCGTGGTCTCGGGGATCGTCGGGCTGTGCGCGTGGAAATCGGGGGAGGAGATCTCGACGGTGGGGCCGGTGCTGGCGGGGCTGAGCCCGGGGTCGGTGCTGTTCGCATCGGCGCACCCGGTGGACGCGATGATGGGCAGCATCGGTGGGCAGTCCGATCTGGTGGCCGCGCGCATCGCGCTGCTGGTGGGGTGCGCGGTGTCGGCCGGCGTCTACGGGGCGGTGGTCTGGGGCGTGCACGCGAGCATGGTGCGCGGGTTCGACATGACGGTCCGGAAACTGGCGGGCACGCGGTAAGACGGCCCTCAAGACCGCACAAATCCCGACCGAAAAAGATGATGTTGTCGCCACGCTTTGTCGGCCGGGGGCGGGCGGGTAGCGTATGGACCACTCGGCGGGCGCTCGCCCCGCCCCGGAGGATGACGGATGCAGAAGAGCGTGCTGGTGCTGGTGGCGGTGTGTGGGTGTGCGCAGGGCGACGTGTACGACCCCCCGGCGGCGTACTACTCGACCGCTGCGGGACTGACCGGCGCAGCGCTGAAGAGCGAGCTGCACAACATCATCGACAACCACACGGTCCGGTCGTACGACGACGCGCGGATCATCCTCCAGGACCTCGACGAAGCGCCGGGAAACCCGGATTACATCGTTCTGATCTACACCGGGCAGTGGCTCGACGTATCGGCGATCAACCCCGGTGGTCCGATCCCGGGGTGGGACGCCGGTGTGAGCTGGAACCGTGAGCACTGCTGGCCGCGCTCGTTCGGGATCGACACGAGCGGCCCGGACAACTCCGACCTGTTCAACCTGCGCCCTTGCAATTCGAGCATCAACAGTTCGCGCGGGAACAAGCCGTACGGAACGCCGCACGGAGCGACGTACTGGGATCCGAACGCGCTGGGCGGCGCGGACCGCGGGCGACTCGCGCGCGCGATGTTCTACATGGACACGCGGTACGACGGCTCGGACGTGAACACGACGGACCTGACACTGGTGAACGGCGTCGGCAACGCGGGCGCGTCGCAGTTCGGCGACCTGTCGAAGCTGCTCGAGTGGAACTACTCGATGCCGATCGACGAGCGTGAGCGCCGGCGCAACGACCTGATCGGTGACTTCTACCAGTTCAACCGGAACCCCTTCGTGGACCACCCCGAGTACGTGTGGGCGATCTGGGGGACGAGCCCGAACGACTCGCAGCTGAGCATCGGGATCCCCGCGGGCGACGGGTCGAGCGGCGCAACCATCGACCTCGGGTCGTTCATCGCCGGCACGACACCTCCGACGACCTCGGTCACGCTCAGCAAGGTGGGCGCCACACCGACGACGTACGACATCGCCGCGAACGGCGATGCGCAGAGCAGCGACGCGCTGCCGCGGCAGACGTTCGTGTTCGGCTCGGGTACGCGGTTCGTCGAGGTCGGGGTTTCCGGCTCCGCGGTGCCCGCGTCGCTGTCGGGCACGATCGTCGTGGACAACACCGACCTGACCAGCTCGGGAGCAGGACGGGGCTCGGGCGACGGCGACGACGTGGTCACCGTCACCGCCGAGGCCCTGGCGCACAGCGACGGCTCGTTCGATCCGGTCATCAACGACAACACGCAGACGGTGAACTTCGGCACGATCTGGCCGAGCGCCGACCAGAGCGTCACGATCTGGAACCTCGAGTCCACGCCGGGTTTGACATCCGATCTGATCATCACCGGCGTATCGGGCACCGGCGACACGTCGCGGCTGACCGTTGACCTCGTGCCGCCGGCGCAGGTCGCACCCGGGATGGGCGCGATGTTCCTCTCGTCGTTCGACGCGGTGGGGGGCAGCGGAACGTACCGGGCGACGTACACATTCACCGTCGCCGACGAGTCGATCCCGGGGGCGACGAGCGGCTCGTCGCTCGTGCTCACGCTCCAGGGCACCGCGGCGCTCTGCGTCGCCGACCTGACCACACAGGGCGCGCCCCTGGGCGACCCGGGGTACGGCGTGCCCGACGGGCTTGTCTCGAGCACCGACCTGAACTTCTACGTCAATGCTTATGTCGCCGGCGACCCCGTCATCGCCGACCTGACCACACAGGGCGCACCGCAGGGTGACCCGAACTACGGCGTGCCCGACGGGCTCGTCTCGGGCTCCGACCTGAACTACTACGTCAATGCCTACGTCGCCGGCTGCCCGTGATCGTGCGTGTGATCAGGGGCGGACCTCGGGCCCGCCGAAGTCGCGCCCGGCGAGCCCCATCGCCGTGAAGCGGTAGAACGCGCGGACAACATCGCTCGACTCACCCGACCGCGTGCCCGGCTCCCACGGCTCCGGGCTGTAGCGCATAAACGTCGCGCCGTACACCGGGCTCTGCGGATCCCAGCCCGGGTTGCCGTCGCGTGAGCGGTTGAGCACGACGTTGCCGCCCGCCGTCAGCACCGGTACACGCGCGTCCTCGTACCCGAAGAAGAGCTGCCGGGGCCCGGTGTGACGCCCGTGCGTGTCGTACAGGAACGCCTTGTCGGAAGGGAACCGCACGTCTGCGCCGCGCATCCGACCGAGCCCCGCGTGGTAGGGGACGACCCACTGGTCGTGGCGCGTCCCCTGGCTGATCGCGTTGGCACCCGCGACCGCGTACGAGTAGAACGCCGGCGGCATCTCGAAGGACGAACTGAACGGCCAGCGCAGGCTCGTCCCGTCCGGGGTGGGCACGCCCGAGTCGCGCCAGTTCAGGGGGTCGCGCGCCCAACGCATGCGCGTGCGGTCGCGCACCGAGATGAACCGTTCGTCCGGCAGGTCAAGGTTCATGTAGGCCGCCAGCACGAGGTGGCTGTAGTGCGGGTGAGGGATCCACCCCCGGATGGGCTGGATCGACTCGGCCGGCGAGCGCCGGCGGATGAGTTCGACCGCCTGATTCGCGGCGGCCTGGAGGTCGGTCTCGGCGTTGTTGAGCGCCGGGTCGGATGAGTTGCCCTGCCCCGCACCCCAACTAAACGTCCAGAACCGCTCGTCGTAGTCGCCCGCGAACGAGAACGTCGCCGTGCCGATCCAGTGCAGGCGGTCGAGGTCGGCGTTGAGGGCGGACCGGCGCCGGGAATCGCCGGCGAGCAGCGCAAGTACCGCAGAAACAACGATCAACAGCGCAAGCGCCAGCACCAGCTCGATGGGGGCAAAGCCCCGGCGGTTTTCCCTTGTTTTCTGCATGAAATCCGTTCCCTGCATAGTTCTCTGCCTCCGTTGGGCGCCAAATGTAGCCGCCCGCGGCGTCCCGGGCGAGCCGGGGCGTGCGCACTTCTCGCGGCGGTGCCGCACACGCCCGCTCCCCCCGCTATGCTTGGCTCACGCACCGGGGCGGGGAGAGGCGGCGTCCGGCGGACGCCGAGTGCGATACGGAGATTGCACGATGAAGATGCACACGGCGCGCTTTTTCGGCGCGCTCACGGGCCTGCTGGGAGCAGCGGCCCACGCAGCGCCCGTTGTTAACGAGATCGCCACCACCGATCAACTCGTGCCGGGGTTCTCGAACAGCGACCGGTTCTCCAGGTTCGAGGGCGCGAGCATCAGCCCGCTGGGGAGTGTGCTGTTCCGCGCCGTTCTCGCGGGCCCGAACATCGGCGCCGACGGGAACGACACCCTCTGGGTCTGGTCGGGGGGCAGCCTCCACCTCACGCTGCGCGAGGGGGACGAGGCGCACATCGGGAACTCCTTCGTCCCGATCTCGACGACGGCGCTGGCGTCGATCAACGGGAGCGACGACGTGGTGCTCCTGTCGGGGCTCGACGCCGACCCCACCCGCACGGCTGTGCTCACGCCCGTCACGCTCTCGGCGAGCACGCGCGTCGGCGCATCGATCGCGGCCGAGCAGACCCCGGTTCCGGGGCTCAACTACACCGACCCCCTCGACGGGATCGGCGCGCCGGCGCTGAACGGAGCCGGCGCAGTCGCGTTCTCGGGGCACCGGCGTCTCGGGATCTGGTCGACGCGCAGCGGCGCGCTCGAGCGGGTCACCCGCGCCGGCGACCGTGCCCACGGGACCGGCGGCGCTGCGTTCCTGACGTTCGATGACCCGGCGCAGAACGGGTCGGGCACGCTCGTGTTCCGCGCCATGATCACGCCCGAGTCCGGTTCGGTCGAGCCTCGCTGGGGCATCTGGACACAGGACGCCGACGGTACCCACCGTCAGGCCTTCACCACCGAGGGCGCACAGGGCGTTCCCGACGCCACGTTCCGCTGTGTCGGACGCAGCCCACGGATCAACAACGTGGGGCAGGTCGCGTTCTTCGGCATGACCGAGGGCGGCTCGACGCCCGACAACGACTCGGGCATCTGGTCCACACGCGACGGGTGGCTCCGCGAGGTGTACCTCGAAGACGACTGGGCGCCGGGCACCGGGCTGCGGTTCGAGGAGATCAGGCGCGACTTCGCGTTCAACGACGCGGGGACGGTGGCGTTCGCGGGCGAACTGCGCATGGGCGACACGAGCCGCAACTCCGGTGTCTGGATCTCGCCGAGCGTCGGGCCGACGAAGCTGGTCGCGCGGGAAGGGAACCAATTGCCGGGCGCGGCGGGCGACGTCCAGATACACGTGTTCGAGCAGTTTGCGCTGAACAACGCGAACCAGGCGGTGCTGATGGTGCGGCTGAGGGGCGCAAACGCGACGCGCACGAACAGCGACGCTCTGGTGTTCGTTGATACCGACGGTTCGCTCGAGACGGTGGTCCGCACCGGGGACCCGCTCACTCTCGCCGCGGGCGCGACGCGCGTGGTCGAGTCGATCCGCGTCTCGGACTCGCCGATCAACGACCGGGGGACCGTGGTGTTCGAGCTCGGCTTCACAGACGGTGCGTCCGGGGTGTTCACCGCCTCGCCGGGGTGTGTGGCCGATGTCGCGACCGAGGGCGTCCCGCCCGACGACCCGCGGTACGAGCGCCCGGACGGGCGGGTGACCAACGCCGACTTCGAAGTCTTCACCGCGTGGTGGGAGGCGGACGACCCGCGCGCGGATCTGACCACGGCCGATACCCAGCGCGGCACCCCCGGGTACGGTGCTCCGGACGGGGATGTCACCGCGGCGGACCTGAACTACTTCATGAACGCCTGGACCGCGGGCTGTCAATAACCTGTTCGGTCCCCGCCGATTGGCGAACGGTTCGAGAGGAACCCCGCGGTAAAGCCGACGTAGAGGGGGTTAGCTGTGCCGGTAGGCGCGGTTGTTGTCGCGGCACGGGGCGCGGTTCTCGTGCCCCGGAGGACGGAGGTCATCGATGAGTCGAACACGGGCGATCGTGGGTGCGGCGGCGTTGGCGGCGGCGAGTGGGCCGGTGTTCGGGCAGGCTCGTCTCGAGGCGGGGCTCCCCGTTGCGCGCTGCGGCAGCGACCGGGCACCGGTGATCGTGCGTGAGTGGGCGCCGCCGTTCGACGACGACCTGTTCGATCCGGACGCCGTTCCGACCGTTCGGTTCGGGGCATTGAACCTCAAGCCGATCACCGCCGAGGACGCGGTGAACGACACGACGCTGGGCGCTCCGGTTCGGATCGGCGTGGACCGCGACCTCCCCGGCGGGGCGGTGTCGGCGGCGACTGACGGGCAGTGGCTGCAGGCGGGCGATAAACCCGGGGTCTGGAACCTGCGGATCGAGGCGCCCGGGGCGCTGATGCTGCGGGTGCACCTCTCGCAGCTCGACCTTCCCGAGGGCGGCGTGCTGCTGGTGCGCGGCGAGCAGCTCAACCTTGTGGACATGTACGACAAGGCGGGCGAGTTCTGGACCGCACCGACCGAGGGTTCGTTCGTCGAGTTCCAGTACCAGGCGCCGCGGGTCGGCGCGCCCGCGCCGACGATCGTGATCGACAAGGTCTCGCATATCTACCGGACCAAGCCGCTCGCGCAGCTCGCCGACGACGCGGTCGATAACCGGGTCGATCTGCCGTGCCACGAGGATGTGATGTGCTACTCGGTGGACACGAACGCCCGCGACGCCGTCGGGCTGATGATCTTCACGGACGGCGGGACGTACCTGTGCACAGGCGCGGTGCTGAACGACAACGACCCCAACACGTACGCGGCGTACTTCCTCACCGCGAACCACTGCATCCATACGCAGTCCGTGGTGAACACACTGACCGTGTACTGGCTGTACCAGAACCTGACCTGCAACGGGATCACGCCGCCGCTGGGCGCACGCCCGCGGTCCACAGGCGGGACACTGCTCTGGACCTCCAGCACCAACGACTCCACGTTCATCCGCCTGGCCGAGGACGTCGAGGACGGGCAGGGGATGGCGGCGTGGTCTACCGCGGCGCTGCCCTCGTCGAACGGCGACGTCTACGGCATCCACCACCCGGCCGGAGAGTACAAGCGCTACAGCTACGGCAAGACTACCGGCGCGGCCCCCACGTGCGTCTCCCGCACCTACTTCTGGTACCTCGACTGGTTCACCGGCACGACCGAGGGCGGGTCGAGCGGCTCGCCGCTGTTCAACCCGAACTGGGAGGTCGTCGGGCAGTTGCTCGGCAGCTGCGGCGCGGCCAACTGCACGAACCAGAACACGACCAACATCATCTACGGGCGGTTCGACCGGACCTACCCGAACGTCTCGTCGTGGCTCAACTACGTCGCGCCGGACGACGCGTACGAGGACAACGACTCGTTCGCGACGGCCGCGCCCCTGGACGCCGGCACGCACTCGCTCGATCTCGTGGACTTCAACGACTACTTCACGTTCACGCTCGACTGCGATCGCGAAGTCACGATCGAGGCGACGTTCAGCACCGCGGACATGAACCTCGACCTCCAGCTGCTCGATTCAGGGCAGACGGTCCTCGCCAGCTCGACCGGCTCGACCGGCACCGAGACGATCATCCAGACGCTGGCGGCGGGTACGTACACAATCAACGCCATCAAGGCGTCCGGCTGGGGCGGCCCGTACACACTGATGCTCGACGTGGGCGATCCGTGCTACGACGACTGCAACCAGAACGGGATCGACGACCTGATCGACATCGCCATGGGGACCGAGCAGGACTGCAACGCGAACATGATCCCGGACATCTGCGATGTCGCCCCGCTGCCGTTCGACGAGACGTCGCCGGTGCAGACGCCGTTCGGGTTCAGCGCGAACCTGTCGTACACGTTCGCCGGGGTTCCCACGGCCGACAGCGATGTGACCGTGACGGTCGAGGGTTCGGGCGACTTCGACGCGGCCGACGAGAGCGCGTTCCTGCTCATGAACGGGGTGTTCCAGACGACGATGCTCGTGACCGGCACGAACTGCGCCGCCGGCACAGACACCGACGTGTACGTCATCCCGATGGCGGACTGGAACACTTCGGCCGCGGGCAACGGAGGCGATGTGACGCTCGATCTAATCCCCAGCTCGACGATGGACTCGACGGACTGCTCGAACAACACGTGGGCGCAGCTCAACGCGACCTACACGCTCGCGCCGTTCAGCCAGGATGTGAACATGGACGGGATCCCGGACGAGTGCGGGCCGACCGCCTGCTCGCCCGCCGACGTGACCACACAGGGCGCCGGCATCGGCGACCCGGGGTACGGGGTCCCGGACGGCGCCGTCACCGCGGCCGACCTCAACTACTTCGTCAACGCCTACGTCGCCGGCAACATCGGCATCGCCGACGTGACCACACAGGGTGCCGGTGCGGGCGACCCGGGCTACGGCGTGCCGGACGGGCAAGTCACCGCGGCAGACCTCCAGTACTACGTCAACCTCTGGGTCGTGGGGTGCCCATAACAGAGCGGGAGAGACCATGCGGAACACAGTGATCGGGCTCGCGGCGTGCGCGGTATGCGCAACCGGGGCGTGGGGTGGCGGACCGACGACTATCGGCTCGCCGTTTATCCAGATCGGTCCCGGCGACGGCGTGATCGGCGCCCGTCTGGCGCTCGACCTCGACGTGTACGAGCAGCTCAAGACGCTCGACGCCGTCACCGTCCAGGGTTTCGTGCTCGACGCTGATCACAGCGTCACCCTCGAACTCCAGCGGTTCAGTGTGTGGTCGCCAGACGTCGAGTTCGTCGTCAACGACGAGGACGGCCCGCACGAGTCCGACGCCCCTGACCTCGTTCTGCTCAAGGGGCGCGTCGCGGGGGTCAAGGGCGACTCGGCGGTGTACCTTGCGCTCTCGCCCTTCGGCGCCAACGGGTACATCCTGCTCGACGACCACACCTACGTCGTCTCGAGCGGGCCCGCGACCGAGGGGCTCGACACCGTCGTCTACGACCTGACCGCCCTGCCCGACGGAAAGATCATCTGGAACCAGTTCGTCTGCGGCGCGATGGATCTGGCCGAGAACCAGAACCGCGTGCCGTGGGTGCACGGCGATCAGACCGAGCGCAGCGAAACGACCTGCCGGCACATCGACCTCGCCATCGACTCGGACTGGGAGTACACCAATGACCTGTTCGGCGGCAACACGGCGTCGTCGCAGGCGTACATCGGGACGCTGCTCGGCGCAGTCGCCGAGATCTACGACCGCGATCTGGCGATGGAGCTGACCGTCGGCTACACCCGCGTGTGGAGTTCCAACACCGACCCGTACGTGAGCAACAACATCTTCGACGCGTTCCAGGAGTTTCAGGGCGAGTGGCGGACCACCCTGATCGGCCAGCCGCGCGACCTGGCGCACCTCCTCTCGGCACGCTCCTACTCGGGCGCGGCGGGCGTCGCGTACATCGGCGGGCTCTGCACGGACACCCTCGGGTACGGGCTCAGTGGCTACCTCAACGGGTTCTTCCCCTACCCCCTGATCGACAACAACTCCCAGAACTGGGACGTTGTCGTCGTCGCCCACGAGGTCGGGCACAACCACGGCACCGGGCACACCCACGACGACTACCAGCCGCCGATCGACGGGTGCGGCAACGGCGACTGCACCCTCGCGCCGTTCGGCACCATCATGAGCTACTGCCACACCTGCCCCGGCGGGATGACCAACATCCGCCTCGGGTTCCACCCGCTCGTGATCAACCGCATGGATCACTACATGCGCTACGACGCGGCCTGCGACGACATGATCCCGATCGATGCGCAGATCACCCAGCAGCCGGTCTCGCAGCAGGCCTGCATCGGGCTGCCCGCCTCGTTCAGCGTCGAGCACAGCGGACCGGGGCAGTTCACCTATAAGTGGCGACACAACGGGGCGGTGATCCCGGGCGCGACCTCGCTGACGCTCGACATCCCCGCGGTGCAGCCCTCCGACGCCGGCGACTACGTCTGCGAGGTGGACTCGGGGTGCGAGACGGTCCTCTCGGACGCGGCGGTGCTCGATGTGTGCGGGACCGACTGCAACGGCAACGGGCTCGACGACGCGCTCGACATCGGTGTGACAAGCACCGACTGCAACGCCAACCTGCTGCCCGACGAGTGCGACGTGGTCCCGCAGCCTTACGCCGATGCGTCGGGCGACTACTCCCCGCTCGGGTTCGGCAACGCGATCACCCACGTGTTCGCCGGCACGCCAGAGGCCACCACCGACGTCACGCTCGACTTCCACGCCCGGGGCGACCTGTCCGACCCCGCCGAGCGAATCTCGGTCCTGATCAACGGGTCGCTGGTCGGGTTCGCGTTCGAAACGACCGGCTCGGACTGCCCCGCGGTGGACGACACCGACACGATCGTGGTCCCGGCAGCCACCTGGAACACGGCTCGCAACGCGAGCGGCGACGTGTCGGTGAACATGAGCCCGAACAGTTCGGTGACCGAGGGTCAGTGCCTTTCGGGCTCGTACATCGGCGTCGCGGTCAGCTACGACGCCGTCCCGGTCAGCCAGGACGCCAACGCGAACTCGACACCCGACGAGTGCGAGGGTGGGTGCGGCCCGGCCGACACCACCACCACCGGCGCCGCCTCCGGCGACCCGGGGTACGGCGAGCCCGACGGATCCGTCACCGCGGGTGACCTGAACTACTTCGTCAACGGGTGGGTCGCCTCCGACGCCGCCATCGCCGACCTCACCACGACCGGCGCGGGCGCGGGCGACCCGGGGTACGGGGTGCCGGACGGGAACGTCACCGCGGGCGACCTGAACTACTACGTCAACCTGTGGGTCGCGGGGTGCCCGTAATCAAATGCTGAATGCTGAGCAGGATTGAACACATGCCCGGGGGCTCGGGTCCCCGGGCATTTTCATGCGCACAGATCAGGATGCTCTGCACTACTCCGCGTCGCGCCGGCGTACGAGCGCAAACGCGAACTTGTGCCCCTCGCCCTCGAAGATCCGCTCCAACTCGAACCGCCCGAGCAACTCGGACTCGGGCCCCGCGTCGGTGCGCAGCACGCAGAACCTGCCGCTCGCCAACGCCAGCTCGACCTGGCGCCGGTCTCCCCAGCGCACCGTCGCGTCGGCACCGCGGGCGGCGTAGTACAGCGTTTCGGGGCGTGACTCGACAACTTCATTTGCCCAGACTTCGGCATCGTGCGGGATCGCGCGGGCGAGTAACTCGCCGGCGCGCTCGCCGCTCGTCGCCCGGCGCGGGCGCTCGTACCCACCGAGGAACCCGGCAAACGCGATGACAAGCACCATACCCCACAACACGGGTGACGCGATCGACGGTGCGAGTGCGCCCCGTGCCGGCACGGTCCGCGTTGCGAAGAAGGAGCCGACCAGCGGCGCGATCGGCGCGAACGCCGGCTGGAGGTAGCGAGGATTATCGATGCCGAGGGCCGTGTACGCGACCAGCGAGAGTACACAGCCGAGTGCGATCGCTTGGGCGCGCGGTCTCGCGTCACTCGGTTCCTCGACAATCGGGCGACGTGAAAACGGCGGCAGCAACGCCAGCGACAGCGGCAGCGCGTAGAGCAGCCCCGTCGGCCCCAGCGCGAGGATCCGCGGCAACCGGTCAACCGACCACATGAACTCGCCGACGCCCTGTGTCACCGGCTCGGCGTCGATCCGCGCGAGCCGCCACGCAATCGCCGCGAACACAGCGCCGGACAGCACGACGCCGGTGAGCACCGCGGTCAGGAAGGGTGCACGGAAGAGCGGTCTCAGTGAGTGCGCGACGATGCACGCCGCGACCCATGACGCGACGACGACGGGTGCCCCGGCAGGCCCCTTGGCCACGACCATTCCGAACAACGCGAGCGCGAGCAGCCCCGACACCCCCCACCGTTTCCCGCGCCCGATCAGCAGGTGGATCCCCGCGAGGACGCAGAACTGCACGCACAAGTTGTTGAGCGCCTCGATTTCGGCCGAGCGATCCGCCTCCCAGAACATCGGCGCCAGCGCCTGCGCCGCCCCGGCGAGCAGCGCCCCGCGCCGACCGAACCATGCGCGGGCGAACCCGTACGCCGCCAGCGCCATCCCCGTTGCGCACACCGCCGAGACGAGCCTCGCCGCGAACTCCGTCCGCCCAAACACCATGCTCGACGCCGCGACCGCCCACTGCATGCCCGGCGGCTTGCGCAGGTAGGGGCGGTCGAACAGACGCGGCACCAGCCAGTCGCCCGTGTCGAGCATCTCCCATGCCGGGATCACGCGGTGCCCCTCGGTGTAGGTCAGCCCCCCCGCGCCGAGCCACGGCAGGTACAACGCCGCGCACAGCGCGACGAGCAGCAGCACCGGGCGGATGTTGCCCGTTCGCCCGGTCATCCTTCTGACGGCGGGGTCACGGGTCGCGGATCGGGCACGGGCTCGGCGCCCTCGACCGACCCGCCCTCGTCGAACGCCCGCTCGATCGGCTCGTACCAGTGCTGGATGACGCGTCGCCACTTCGGGTTGCGCGAGTCGCTGTGCCCGGCGGCGCGCGCCTCGTCGAGGGCGGCCTCGAGGTCGCGCCCCTGCACGATGGTGCGGTAGAAGACCACCGCCGCCCCGGTCCGCTCGGTCCCCGCCCCGCAGTGGATGAGCACCGGCTGGCGCTCAGGGTCGGTGGCGATCCGCAGGGTGTCGAGGTAGGCGTTGGGGTTGCCGGTGCCGTCGCCGACGAGATCGAAGCGGTAGCGGGTGACACCGAGCGATTCGGCCGTCCGCTCCGCGAGCAGATCCCCGCGGGACCCCTCCTCCCACGCACCGAGGTCGATGATGGTCTTGATGTCGTGCTCGCGGACGACCTTGTCGAACGCGGCCGGGGTCAGCTTGCCGGAGCGGTAGACCGCCCCGGGCTCGACCACCCCGAACCGCTTGGGGAAGACGTTGGGGCGGACCAGCTCGACGTACCCCCAGATCGCGACCCCGAACGTCGCCACAATCAGCAGGTTGCGGACGTACGGGTTGAGGCGGGGCTCGGGCACGGGCGGATCGTAGGATGGGGCGTATGGCGTCCACGCCCAAGCGAGAGCCCGGTGCCTCGTCGGCCTACCCCGAGGCCGTCCAGCGTCTCATCGACGAGCTGGCCCGCCTGCCGGGCATCGGACGCCGCTCGGCCGAGCGCCTCGCGTTCCACGTCCTCAAGAGCCCCAAGGACGAGGCGATGGCCCTGTCCAAGGCCGTCGCCGACGTGAAAAAGACCGTGCGCCACTGCTCGGTCTGCTTCAACCTGACCGACGCCGACCCGTGCCCGATCTGCGCGAGCGAGAAACGGGACCGCTCGCGGGTGCTGGTGGTCGAGCAGCCCAAGGACCTGATCGCCCTCGAGCAGACCGGCATGTACACCGGGCTCTACCACGTGCTCATGGGGCGGCTGAGCCCGCTCGAGGGCATCGGGCCGGGCGAACTGACTGTGGACCGCCTGCTCCGGCGTCTCGACGACCCGGGCTCGAACCCCGGCGGCGAGAAGGTCGCCGAGTTGATCCTCGGGCTCAACCCAAACCTCGAGGGCGACGGGACGGGGCTGTACCTGGGCGAGGAGGCCCGCAAACGGGGTGTGAAGGTCAGCCGTCTGGCCCGGGGTCTCCCGAGCGGGAGCCAGCTCGAATACGCCTCGAAGGCCGTCCTGGCCGACGCGATCCAGGGGCGGCAGGCGGTGGATTGACCGGTGTGATCGGGGCAATCTGCGGGATATCCCCCGTTTGGCATGCTGTGTGCTAGCCCCCGCACTTACTTTCCCGATAATGAAGGCAGATGCGTTTCGAGACCTCCCAGCAGATGAAGCTCGGCCAGCAGATGAAGCTGGCGCCGAGGATGATCCAGTCGATGGAGATCCTCCAGATGCCGCTGGCGCAGCTGGAGGAGCGGATCGAGCAGGAGCTGGAGAACAACATCACCCTGGAGTTGGTGGAGGCCTCTCCGGACGAGGCGGAGCTGACGCGCGAGCGTGAGGAGGCGGACCGCGCCGAGCACGCCGACGAACGCGAACTCGACGCCGGCACCGACACCGACGACTTCGAGCGGCTCGACTCGTTCAACGAGTCGAACCCGGAGTCGGCCGAGAACGAGTACGAGAGCTGGTCGGGGCGGCAGGAGATCCGGCGCGACCTCGAGCCCGGGTCGTACTCGGCGTCGCGGTTCGCGGGCGAGCGCGACGCGAAGACCGACGCGATGGCGAACACGCCGGCGCGGGCCGTCTCGCTGGGCGATCAGCTCCTGGGCGACTGGGCGCTGACCGACGTGGACGGCGAGCTGCGTCCGCTGGGCGAGCTGATCATCCAGAACCTGGAGGACGACGGGTACCTGCGCACGCCGCTCGAGACCGTGCTCGACCGCGCGCCGGCGACGCTGGGCACGAACGGTTCGGCGCCGACGCTCGAACAGATGGAGCGGGCGTTGAGCGCGGTGCAGCTGTTCTGCGAGCCGGCGGGTGTGGCGGCACGCGACGCGCGCGAGTGCCTGCTGCTCCAGCTCGACGCGCTCGAGGACGAGGAGTGGGATGACACCGACGACAAGCACGCGGTGCTCGAGATCGCGCGCACGCTCGTCGAGCACCACCTCGACGACCTGATGCAGAACCGCCTGCCGAAGGTCGCCGAGAAGACCGGGCTGAGCCTCGACGAGATCAAGACGGGGCTGAGCCTGATGCGTCGCCTGAGCCTGTCGCCGGCCCGCCGGCTGGCGCCGGACGACGCGCCGCCGATCACGCCCGATGCGATCGTCGAGTACGACGACGACCACGACCGCTACATCGCCTACCTCAACGAGTCGCGCCTGCCGAACCTCCAGCTCAACCGCGAGTACGCGCGGATGTCGAAGGACAAGGCGCTGGCCAAGCGCGACCGCGACTTCATCAAGACCAACCTGAGCAACGCGAGCTGGCTGATCGATGCGCTGGGTCAGCGGCGCCGGACGCTGCTGCGGGTGGTCAACGTGGTGGTCGAGGCGCAGCGTGAGTTCTTCGACTACGGGCCGCAGGCGCTCAAGCCACTGCCGATGACGCTGGTGGCCGAGCAGCTCGGCGTGCACGTCGCGACGGTCTCGCGCGCCGTGGCCGACAAGCACCTGATGACCCCGCGCGGGATCGTCCCGCTCCGTCGGTTCTTCACCGGCGGGACGCAGACCGAGACCGGCGAGGAGGTCAGCTGGGACTCGATCCGGGCGGCGCTCCAGGAGATCGTGGACGCCGAGGACAAGAAACGCCCGCTCAGCGACGAGAAGCTGGTCGAGCAGCTCAAGGGACGCGGCATCGAGATCGCCCGGCGCACGGTCGCCAAGTACCGCAACCAACTCGGCATCCAGAGCGCGCGGCTCCGCAAGCAGTTCTGATGGCAGACGAAAGCTCTATTCCGACTCTAATCGCGGCTGGAGCAACATTGGGGGGCGTGCTAGTCGGAAGTTTTGCCACCTTCATGATTCAATCTACGTTCTACAAGCGCGATAGGAATGAGAAGTACTTGCAGCAAGTGAGAGAGGCGTATGCGGAGTAGGCTGGCGCACTACTGCATGAGATTCAGGCAATCCGAAACGTCTTGGGGTTTCGCGAGGAGTTGAGAGCAAACCCTACAGCTCAAGCGCCCGAGGGCATTCGACTCCATTTTCTAGGTGGAATGAGGGATTTCGCCAGAACTGCAATGGACGCGACACAAAACGAACAGGTTGCTTTCTGCAGGGTGCTGCTAACCGACCAATCCCGTGATCGAGTTAATCGCGCACACGGTATTCGAACACCAGTCAAGCAGTTTCAGCCGGGGGATGACCGAGAACTCGACTCTCTCATTGAGGAGTACGGACGGATTGAGAACAACTGCACCGGGCAATTATCAGGGTTTCTCAGTGCCCTCTCGATCGAACTTGGGACAGGTCACTCCTCTGGAAGCACATCTTCGCGTGGCAATGAGGTCAATTCGGACCCTGAGTGAGTATTCCTGCGAGTAGAGAGGTCCCTGGCTGCCCTGGGGCTTCTTAGCTTTGCGCTGTGTCGGCGGGTGCTACGGACAGCCCGCGATCCACAGGTTGACGTAGAACTGGATGTCGGCGGCGGTGACCAGCCCGTCGGGTACGCCGTAGTACGGGTCGCCGATCGGCGCGTTGAGGGTGGTGAGGTCAGCGATGTCGGTGTCGCCGGCGACCCAGGCGTTGACGTAGTACTGGATGTCGGCCGCGGAGACGACGCCGTCGGGCACGCCGTAGTCGGGGTCGCCGACCGGCGCGTTCTGCGTGGTGAGGTCGGGTCGGCAGACAACGCGGATCTCGACCGAGGTCGGGCGGTAGACGAGGCGCATGACGAGCGGCGTGAGCGTGGGGCCATTCAGCGCGCCGAACTCGCCGTTGATGCTACCGGCCGTCATGATCGTGAGAAAGTGCCCGTTGGCCGGGACGTACCCGCCGACGAGCGTGACATCGACCGTTCCGGCGAGTGTGGCGTCGCCGGTGATGTTGAGGCGGTCGTACTGCCCGACGACGGGGCCGCCGAGTTCGATG
>Ga0055449_10000041_pt1 | contig 28934 bp, 20 predicted proteins | sample China_Galinas_PW_2_FD_57739 | JGI IMG/M metagenome (GOLD analysis project Ga0055449, IMG submission 57739) | Wetland microbial communities from San Francisco Bay, California, USA, that impact long-term carbon sequestration - China_Galinas_PWB_D1 | ecosystem: Environmental > Aquatic > Marine >... | reverse complement strand
GCGAATGACGGCGCGCACGTGCCGGCGGAGTTACTGCGGCGGGATTGCCACGGTCAGGTCGTGCTGGCGCCGGGTCATATCAAACGGGGGCCGCGCAAGGGGCCTCCGGCGTGGGCTCGCGCAGCCGTTGCGACAGCCGCCGAAGCGTTTGCGCTTGACGGCTGCGTGCGCTGCCGCAGCCATCCTCGCTGTTCTGTTGGTTTTCTTGGCCGCTGTTCTACGTTCATTCAACGGCTGACGGCGATACCCGGAGGTTGAATCACCCAAGTAGCTCCGACAGCGAACGCAGTCCTCGTTGATTTCGTCTTTTTGCCGAAGACTAAAGCGTGGGCGGGATTCTCAGGTACAGGGTCTCTTTGGATGCCCTGTCCGCGCGACCGTGCTAATCCGGCGGTTATGGCCGCCAGGGCGAAGCCTTTCAACCCCTTGATGGCAGACTCGGCAGGCAAGCCGCGTTCGTAGGCGAGTGACTGTAGCGTTACTGACATTGGACTACCGTCTTCACTGTCGCAGAATGCGGCTGATGACGCTCTCAGCTTCCCATCCTTGCCCCTTACGATATGCCAGGGTGGAATGTTCCTCCACAGTTTCTCATCACCAGAAACGCTAGCGTCATCGACGTATTCAGACATTCAATTCTGCAAGTAGAGCTTTAGGGCATGTTAGAAAGTCTACTAACCAGGCTGCGAAGAAGCGACAGGTCAGTCGTGAACTCATCCTCAAGCGATTCGCCGCTTTCGTCATCAGCGAAGTATAGCCCAAAGCGGTTTGCGGATATGGATTCTATCTCCAAGTCAACAGAGTTCCGATGCCACTCGATCTGAATGCCGCCATTGGATAGCGGCACAACAGACGGCGCAGGCGATCGGTCGTCAAGAGTGCTAAGCAACACCCGCAGCACACTCCCGACACGGGCCATATCGATTGGAAGAGCGTTATACGAATCCCAATTACGCGGCAACCAGAGCAGTTCGGCTATTGAGTTCGCCGTCTGTGATAGCCACGCTGGGGGATCGCCGTCGATCTCGATCGAAAGCTGCCCTGCAGGGCCACGCAGCGTTATGGGCTCGGAGCGTCGTTTGTAGGTCAGCTCCGCCGACCCGCGCGTCGCCGTGGACGGATAGTGTTCGCGATAGCAGTCATCCTCAGAAAGAAGTGCCGTATCCGTAGCCAGTACAGTCATCGTGTGCGCCCCCAGATTTGGTGCATTTCTTGCGTCGTGATCGCGGCGAAACCCTTGACAATCCATTCGCGCCCAAGATCCATGAAACCCATGATACCCCGCATGCCGTCTTCGGTTGGACTACCGCGGGCCACGAGATTCAATCGGAATATTGGTGCGTTGTCGGCTCGTCGTACGGCAGGATCAATGGAGAACCGAAGTCGACCCAGGGGTGCTCCATTCGCGTCTGGAAGGACGAAGCTTCCGCTGACACGCAATTCTTCGAGTTCGGGCAGAGACGCATCCTTCGTCTGAAGTACACCTATCGAGAGAACGCGCGCAAGTGAGGCGTGCGACTCGCATTCGATGTGGTTAACGTAGGTGACTTCACACTGGTTTGCTACTAGGGTTCCGAGCGCCTCTCTCTTGATATGATCTTCAAACGACCCGAACTTCTCAACAAAGGTCCTCCGGATATGCTCATCATACCTAGGGTATTCCTCGCCTTCACCTGTCTTGCGCCAGTTGTGAGCGAAACGATCAGATTGGATCTGAATCAGCTCAGACGAATCACTTCTGAGAAACCAAACGCGTGGTGTCGGCGGCTTGTTCAATAGTTGTATCTGCACATCGCGCAGCGTTGATCCTGGGGTGCCGAACCTCTCCACTACCGGGTCTAGTGGGGCGTGTTCCTCGACCCTGGGATAATCTCGGCGATATCGCTGGTCCCAAATCAGACCAAGTTGCGGCGTAGTCAATCCTGGTATCGGCTCGAACTGAACCGCCAACGCAACCTCGACAACAGGTGGATTCTCGAATTCCGGTAGATGGGCGCTCATGCTCTAGGTACACCCGAATTGTAGCCTCGCTCGCTAGAACGGCTGTAGTGGGCCATACTCCATTATCCTCGCCCGTCGTAGCACGTAATGCAAGGGAAACCTCGTTTCAGCTGTGTAATCGTCCGGCTTCGCCCACCGACGCGGCATCAGGTGATCCAATGTCACCTCTTCCGCTTCTTCTTTCGTTTGGGTTTGGCCACGGAAGCTGACGTCTTCTTCCCCGGCTTGTCGTCCCCCGTGTCGAAGAGCGTGCCGGGTTCGGGGCGGTCGGATTCCGCATCGACCACGATCGTGTCCGCGAGGCCCATGTCGTTGCCGGGCAGCTGCTTTTTCACGACCTTGCCGTGCTCGTCGAACTCCATGTCGGCCTGGGCGGTGTAGTTCTTGGATAGCTCGACCAGGCTGCGACGGAAGTCATCCTTGTTGATCACGGTCATGGCCCGGACGGAGTCGACGACCTCCTCGATGTAGCGCGTGAAGACATCGCGGCGCTTGGCGTAGGTGGCCTTTTTCTTCTTTCGCCTCAGCAGCGTGCCGAGCCGCCGGCCGCACTCCGCGATCCCCAGCTTGATCTCCTTGCGGATTTCGTCGTAGTCGGCAATCGCCTCCTTGCCCTCGGAGATGAACGGCACCCACACGCTGGCCATATGAATCAGAATCACCATCGGTGCCCGCGGCATGGCACCCGACGACTGCGACAGCCCGTAGTTGCCCCACTTGGTATCGAGCACGGACTTGAACGTGCAGCACGAACTCTGCTGATACAAAAGCGGCACGCGGTTGGCGAAGCGAATCACCCGCGCCTGCACGGGATCATCCTTGGCCTTGCCGTTGCCCTCGACGTCGTCGTGCTTGTCCGCGCCGAGCTCACCGCCGTAGGCCACACCGATCTCGATCTGAAACGGGTTGCCGCGATAGACGCTCGGCGGGCGCGTGCTCGCCGTGTAAAACTCCGCCTTGATGCCCTTGAGCAGCCCGGTCAGGATCGCCTCCGCCCCCATCGGCGCGAGGCAGTTGGTCGACGGCGCCTTGAGCTTCGTCTGCTGCAGGGTGTTGTAGAGCCGCTCGGCCTCCGGCGGCGCCACGCTCGTGACCCAGGTATTCGGCGTCGCCCCGGACGCCGCGCACACCTTCTTGGCGATCGGCCCGCTGACGCGCGAAAACTCCGTCGTCAAAAAGCCGCCGAGTTTCTTCGCCTCCGTTTCCTTGAGCATCTTCAAAAACGTGCCCAGCTCGATGCCATACGGGTGCGGCTTGATTTCCTGTGTTTCGTCGGGCAGCGTTTCAATGCCGCGCGGCAGGATCACCTCGCCGCCGGTCGGCGGATGGTAGACGAAGCGCGCGTGCGGGTTGGCGATCGCCGTCAACTCGAGATATTCGTCGACGCTCTGCCGCCCCTTGTTGTACGCCGCCTGCAACTCGATCGAGACCTGCGTGCCCTGGTCCCAATCGACCTCGATGGTCTGATCGCGAATGATGTCCGGCCGGTTCTTCTTGGTGTCGATGGCCAGGGCGTAGTCGTGCGCCTGCGAGCGCTTGCCGGTCTTGCTGACAATGTGTACCGGCTTGCCTGTCGTGATCAATCCATACATGCCGGCCGCACTGATGCCGATCCCCTGTTGCCCGCGCGACATCTTCAGCCGGTGAAACTTCGAGCCGTAGAGCAGCTTGCCGAACACGTTGGGGATCTGGTTTTTGACGATGCCCGGCCCGTTGTCGCGCACGGTGACGCGAAAGCGATCCTGATCGGTCTGCTTGATCGACACTAAGATTTCGGGAAGGATGCCGGCCTCCTCGCAGGCGTCGAGGCTGTTGTCGACGGCCTCCTTGACGGTGGTCAGCAGGGCTTTGCGTTTGTTGTCGAAGCCGAGCAGGTGGCGGTTTTTCGCGAAGAACTCGGAGACGGAAATCTCGCGCTGCTGCTTGGCCATGGACTCGGCCGTCGCGGCGCGCCTCGGCGAGCCCTGTCGCGCGTTTGCCTTCTTCAGAAGCTTGGCGGGTTTGTTGGCCTTGGGTGTCACGGGTTGCGGGTGCGGCCTTTCCGACCCGAAGGCCAAGGTGAGCTGCTGGGCGTCGCGGTCAACGGGATTGGATACGGGGGTTGCCATCCTTGGCCTTCCCTCCCTTTCTGCTTGCTTGTTCCATACTGCATGGATCGGGCATCTTACCGACCAGTACGGGCCGTTCAACGACGAACACGGTTTGCGTATCCTCGTATCGGCGTTGGAGGCGGGTCTGACTTGACCGGGCCAGGCGGGATGCTACCTTCCGGTAAATCGGTGGGCGGCCGGCGCGCAACTCCTTATGCGACACACATTTACTCCGGTAGGCGGAGATGAGGCCCGGCGGCAGTGGGGCGTTGTGAAAAGAGCGAGTACCATACCGTCAACGATGTCGAACGTTTCGGACAAGCAGTGGCAGGATGTGATGGCGCTCGTTCAGGAGCGTCATCCGCAGACGATGCGCGGCTGGTTTCCGACGCTTCGGCCGGTCAGCTTGGACGGTGGGGTGTTGGAGATTGCGGCCGCAAACGAGGCGCAACGAAATTACCTCGAGGAACAAGCGCGGCCGGCATTCGCGGAAGCCGCACAGACGGTCACGGGGCGGCTGCTATCGATCCAAATCACCGTGGCTGTCGAGGACGCCGACCCGCCGGGCGACGAAGCATCGACTGATAGCCACGCCTCAACGCAGACGCCCGATGCCGCGGGCACATTCAACGAGTTCGTCTCCGATCCGGCGAACCGACTCGCCCTGGCGTCGGCCATCGCCGTCGCGGACGAACCCGGACAGACGTACAACCCGCTTTTTCTCCACGGCGAGCCTGGCATGGGAAAAACGCATCTGCTTCGTGCCATCGAAGCGGTGCTCGCGGCTCGGAGCCCGGCCGTTGATTGCCTCTACCTCCCCTGTGAACTGTTTGTGAGCCAGTTCATCGAGGCCGAGGAAAACGGCATATTATCGACGCTGCGCGAGCGGTACCGGTCGGTCGATGTGCTGCTCGTGGACGACGTGCAGTTTCTCCGGGATCGCGAGCGAAGTCAGGAGGAGTTTTTCCACACCTTCAACGCGCGTATCCAGGCGCACCGGCAGATCGTGCTGGCCTGCGACTGCGCCCCGGCCGATCTCACCGGCGTCGAGCCCCGGCTCGTCAGTCGATTTGGCGCCGGGTTGGTCGCCGAGGTGGGCTTCCCCTGCACGGAGACCCGCATGGCATTGGTCCGCCGGGAAACCTCCAGGCGCTGCCTCGAGGTCGAGGACGAGGCGGTCCGAAAGGTCGCCTCGCTGGTGACCACCAATGTTCAGGACCTGATCGACATGATCGGCCGGCTCGAAACCGCCATTTCCGCCGGAAGCGGCACGATCACCGAGGCCGTGATCGACACTCTGATGAGCGGCGCCGCCCGGCCCCCCGTCCCCTTGCCGGTGATCGTCGAGGCGGTCGCAAACCGATTCGACGTCACCGTGGAAGACCTTCAGGGCAAGAAACGCTCCCGATCGGTCACGCACCCGCGGCACGTCTCGATGTATCTGGCCAGGCACCTCACCAACAAGAGTCTCGAGGACATCGGACGGTATTTCGGCGGCCGTGACCACACTACGGTACGGCACGCCCAGCGAACCATCGACCGGCTGGCCCAGACCGATCCGGTATTCCGGGCACTGCTTGACGAGATCGCTTCGGACGTGAAAAATGGCGTTTATTAACAGGTGCAACCTGTCGGGTTCGCTGTGGGAAACCGGGCCGCCGGGCGCCGTCCGTCGACTCACCTGGGTGCCGGTGTCGAAAGCGCCGGCTGCTCACAGAAAATCTGACAGACGTCGCACGGACGGTGCGCTGTGAGGGCGACCACGAGCCTCTTGTCGGAACGGACGTTGCGCGAGGCGGGCCTCCGAATTCGACGCGTTTCACGGTCCCTACGAATACGAATAGAGAGATATCCAGTAAAGACATCAGGTCGGACATCGATGTAGAACTGAAGGGATCGAGGTCAGATGAAACTCAGATTCAATCGCCAAGCCATGGTCGACGCCCTTTCGGTGGTCGGTAGCGTTACGCCGGTTCGCAGCACCAAGGAAATCCTTAAGTGCGTGCGGCTTCAGGCCAACGCCGATGTGCTATTGCTTTCGGCGACGGACATGGAGCTGGGCGTCCGGTTTGCGGTCACACAGGTAGAGGTGGACGACACCGGGGATACGCTGGTGTCGGCCGCGACTTTGGGCAAGATCGTCCGCGAGTGTACGGATGAGATTCTGGCCGTCGAAACCTCCGGCAGCACGTTGCACATTCGCGGAGCCGGCAGTCACTTCCAGATCGTCATGCAGGACACGATGGACTTTCCCCACGTGCCGACGCTGGAAGGCGACCCGGACTTCACCGCGGAGCACGGCGCCCTTCGCCGGCAGATCGAGTGGACGTCCTTTGCCGCAGCGCGTGAGAGCACTCGGTACGCGATCAACGGCGTGCTCTGGGAACTTAACGGCGATCGTCTGACGCTGGCCGCGACCGACGGTCGACGGCTGTCCGTCGCACACGGCACCCTGCCGGACAAGCGCAAGGGCGAGCCGATTCAGGCCATCGTTCCGTCGAAGTCGCTTTCGCTGTTTAGCCGGCTTCCGGTGGAGGATGACGCGGCGGTGGGCGTGAAGCTGACGCCGAATCAGATGATCCTCAAGGCCGGCAGCGCGACGCTGAGCACGGTGTTGGTGGAAGGCCATTTTCCGCCGTATCAGGACGTGGTGCCGTCCGATTGCGACCGGATCGTGGAACTCGACACACAGGAGTTTCTCGGGGCGCTCAAGCGAGCGGCCTTGCTCACCAACGAGGAGTCCAAGGGTGTGCGGCTGACGTTCGGGGAGGACGCCCTGACGCTCTCCAGCCGCGCCCCAGAGCAGGGCGAGGCGACGATTTCGGTGGGTGTTTCCTATCGCGGGGAACCGACTGACATCGGTTTCAATCCCGTATTTCTGACCGATGTGTTGCGCGTGACCCCGACGGAACGCGTCACCTTTGCATTCAAAGCAGCGGACCGACCGGGTATAATCCGGATTGGGGACGAATTCGTCCACGTGGTGATGCCGGTCAATCTGTCGTCCGGCTAGTATTGATTCGGTCGGGCTCACGAGGGGAGCGCCGTGGCGTCGCGATTCGGGCGAAATCAACTGGAGTGGGTCCAGCGCAATCGCACGCGCCGATCGCGGACGAAGCAGGCGGGTGAAGAGATCAGCCGGTTCGCGGACGACGTCCAACGGCGCGAGGTGGAGCCGGCGATGTCGGCGGCAGCGGCCGTCGCGCCGATTGTGGATGAAGAGTTTCGCCGTCATTGCCGTGTGGGCGGCACGGCCGGGGGCGTGGTGACGATCTACGTCGTACCCGCCCAGATGATCAGCGTCATGCAGAGGAAGTGGTACGAGCCCCTGCGTGGTGCGATGGCGGCGCGCGGCGGGCCGTGGCGCGGCGCGACGATCCGGTTCGCCTCGGGCCAGGACGGGGTGGCGGTGCCCGAAGTGTGAGGCCGTGTAACGGACAAGAGAGCTTATGACGGATACGCAAGTAACCCAGCGTCGTTACGACGAATCGAACATCACGGTGCTCGAGGGGCTCCAGGCGGTTCGCAAGAACCCGGGGATGTACATCGGTGGCGTGGGTTCGGCCGGTTTGCACCACCTGGTGTACGAGGTCGTCGACAACGCGGTGGACGAGGCGCTGGAGGGTTATTGCGACTCGGTTCTCATCAAGCTCAACGCGGACGGTAGTTGCCTGATCTCGGACAACGGCCGGGGTATTCCCGTCGGGCCGATCAAGCACGAAAACCCGCAGCTCAACGGCAAGCCGGCGCTCGAGGTCGTGATGACCGTGCTGAACTCCGGCGGCAAGTTCGACAGCAACAGCTACAAGGTCTCCGGGGGGTTGCACGGGCTGGGCGTCAGCGTCGTCAACGCTTTGAGCGAGTGGCTCAAGGTCGAGGTGCATCGTGACGGCAAGCGTTACACGATGTCGTTTGCCCACGGGGACATCACCGCGCCGCTCGAGGTCGAGGCCGGCACGGACAAATCCGGCACGAGCATCGAATTCCTTCCGGATCTGGCGATCTTTCAGGACAGCGACTTCAAGTACGAAACGCTCGAAAACCGGATTCGCGAACTCGCCTACCTCAACGATGGGCTGCGCATCCGACTGCTGGACGACAAGTCCGGGCGAGAGGCGGAGTTTCACTATCAGGAGGGTTTGAAGGACTTTTGCGCCCACCTGGCCGGCGGGGCAGACTGCCTGCACAAGGATCCGATCCTGATCCGCGGGGACGAGGACGAAAACGGCGTGCAGGCGCAGGTCGTGCTGATGTTCACCGACGCCTACACCGAGAACATCCTCTGCTTCACGAACAACATTCACAACGTGCACGGCGGCACGCACATGTCGGCGTTGAAGACATCGGTGTCGCGCGTGGCCAGCACGTATGCAAAACGCAACAACCTGATCAAGGGAAACACGCAGGTCACCGGGGACGACTGGCGCGAGGGCCTTACCGCCATCGTCTCCGTCAAGCACCGCGACCCGAAGTTCGAGGCGCAGACCAAGGTCAAGCTGCTCAATCCGGAGGTGGAAACGTACCTCCAGCAGCTTCTGAACGAACAACTCGGCAACTACTTCGAGGAGCACCCGACCGAGGCGCGCAAGATCGTGCTCAAGGGCGTGCAGGCGGCGCAGGCGCGCGAGGCGGCGCGTCGGGCGCGTGAGCTGTCGCGCAAGAGCGCTCTTTCCGGTGGGAGCCTGCCGGGCAAGCTGTGGGACTGCCGCAGCAAGGACGTCGACTCGACGGAACTCTACCTCGTCGAGGGTGACTCGGCCGGCGGCATCGCCAAGCAGGGCCGCGACTCGTTCACCCAGGCGATTTTGCCGCTCAAGGGCAAGATACTGAACGTCGAAAAGGCGCGCATCGACAAGATGCTGCACCACGACGAAATCACGAAGCTGATCTCGGCCGTTGGCTGCGGCATCGGCAAGGAGGAGTTCGATCCCGACAAGTGCCGCTACGGCAAGCTCATCATCATGACGGACGCCGACGTCGACGGGTCGCACATTCGCACGCTGCTGCTGACCTTCCTGTTTCGGCACATGCGGCCGCTGATCGAGCAGGGGCGCATCTTCGTGGCCCAGCCGCCGCTTTATCAGGTGAAAAAGGGCAAGAAGATCGAGTACGTACTCGACGATCGCACGCTCAACAAGAAGCTGGCGGAGTTGGCTCTGTCTGACACGGTGCTGATCGTTCAGTCGCTCGACGGAACCGGCGCATCAAAGGAGATTACCGGTGACGCGCTAACGGCACTGATCGCGCAGCTCGATGCGATGGAGGTTCAGGCGCGTGTGCTGTCGCGCCGCGGCATCACCTTCGAGGAGTTCGTCAAGGCGCATCGTGATCCCGAGCGCGGCCTGCCCAAGCTGCTGGCGATGGTGTATCGCCCGGACGGCTCGCCCCCGGTCCGCATGTTCCTTCACGGCGAGGACGACTTGAAGGAACTGGCCCGCAAGGAATCGAGCGAGCACGGCGAGGTCGAGATCACCGAAGCCCGCCACGTGCAACTCGCCTACGCGGAGAACGGCAACGGCAAGTCCAACGGGGACGGCGAGGAAGCGAATCACCGGATCGTGCGGTACCAATTGGCCGAGTGCCGCGTGCTCGACGACATCTTCGCGAAGATCGAACAGGCTGGATTGTCCGTGGAAGACCTGTTTATCGAGCGCGAGGAGCTGGTGACCGGCGAGCTGCCGCCGGCCAAGTTTCTGCTGCAAAGCGGTGGCGGGGAGCCCACTGAGATCGACAACCTGGCCGGCGTGGCGCCGGGCCTGCGCGATCTCGGCCGGAGCGGTTTGCAGATCAAGCGCTTCAAGGGCCTGGGTGAGATGAACTCGGACGAATTGTGGGAAACCACGATGGACCCGTCGGTGCGCACGCTCCTGCGGGTGGTGGTGTCCGAGGACATGGACGACATCGAGCAGGCGGACATCGACGGCCGGGAGGCCGACCGCATCTTCCGCGTGCTCATGGGTGAGAACGTCGAAGACCGCCGCCGCTTCATCGAAGAAAACGCCATCAACGTCAAGAACCTGGACGTGTAGCGCCGCGGATTTGTCCGAGGCGTCGAGTGAGTGTGCTCATTCCGGAGCCGGGAGGGGAACGCAGCCCCGGCGCGAGTCTGCTGGGCGATCCCCGATCTTGTACCACTGCTCTGTGAGCAGTGCCAAACACCCGAAACGATAAGAGTGGCGACCGACGATCAGGCCGTCCGCCTGAGGCGGATGCGGGAGCGGGCCGAAGTCGCAGGACGAACAGCTGGTCACAACCGTCCAATCAAGCGAAAGGGCGTGGCGCGTGCCGCAGTCGTCTGCTATCGACGCGGCTCACCAAGACACTGCTCACAGAGCAGTGGTACAGCGTTGGAAACCTTCGCCGCCGCCGAAACGGCACTTCGTAAGGCAAGTAACTAATCCCACTCCAAGCTCCCCGACTCGGCCGCGAAGGTGTGCTGCTGGCGTTCGACCATGTAGCGGTAAAGCGCGTCTTCGCCCATGAGCTGGGCGTGCGTGCCGAGCTGCACGATCCGGCCGGCGTCGAGTACGACGATCAGGTCCGCGTGCGTGATCGTGCTGAGGCGGTGGGCGATCACAAAGGTTGTGCGGTCGGCGAGCAAATCCTTCATCGCCGCCTGGATCAACTGCTCCGACTCGGTGTCGAGGTTGCTGGTCGCCTCGTCGAGGATCAGGATTTCCGGGTCTGCCAGAATCGCCCGAGCGATGCTGATGCGCTGCCGCTGCCCGCCGGAGAGTTTCACGCCGCGTTCGCCGATCAGCGTGTCGTACTCCTCGGCCAGGTTCAGGATGAAGTCGTGCGCGTTGGCGCGCCTGGCCGCGTCGATGATCGCGTCGTCTTCGGCCTGCCGCCGTCCGTAGGCGATGTTGTCGCGCACCGAGCCGTCGAAGAGGAACACCTCCTGCGGCACCGTTGCGAGCTTCGCGCGATACGACTGCAGCGTGATGTCGCGCAGGTCGACGCCGTCGATGCGGATCGCCCCCGAGGTCGGATCGTAGAAGCGGGCGACCAGGTCGGTTAGCGTCGTCTTGCCGCCGCCGCTCGGACCAACGAGCGCCACCGTGGACCCTGCAGGGATCGTCAGGTCGATTTCGTGCAGCACCGGCCGGCCCTCTTGATATTCAAAGCCGACGTTCTCGAACGTGATCTCCGCGATCGGCGTCGGCGCGGCGATCGCGTCCGGGCGGTCGGGCTTTTCCTCCGGCCAGCTCATCGCGTCGAACACGCGCTCCATGGCCGCGAGCGCCTGCTGGGTGGAACTCATCGCAAAGACGATCTGCGACACCGGACTGAGCAGCATGAAGGCGTACATCTGAAAGGCGATGATGTCGCCGATCGTGCCCTTGCCGTGAATGACCAGGTAGCTGCCGAAGCCGACGATCGCCAGGCTGATCGCGGGAATGAGCAATCCCCAGCCGGCGCTGACCACGAGCCGCAGCCGCTCGGCCAGCAGGTTCTTGCGGATGATCGTGTGGTGGGTCACGGCGTACTCGCGGCGTTCCTTGCGCTCGCGGCGAAACGCCCGCACCACGCGGATGCCGCCGAATGTCTCGGTGATGCGGGCGTCGATGTCAGCCCGGGCCTCGGCCATCGCGCGGTAGATCGGCCGGACCTTCTTGATCCAGATCAGGTTGACCAGCACGATCGGCGGGAGCATCAAACCTGCGGGCACCGCCAATGGCCAGGAGATGAACGTGATCACCGCGACGGTGAGGACCACGCGCATCCCCGCGACCGCGGGCGTGATGACCGCCTGCTGTACCATGCCGGTGACCTTGTCGGTGTCCTGCGAGAGGCGGGAGGTGATGCCGCCGGACTTCAACTCGGAGAGCTTGCCGAGGGGCAGGCGGATCAGCCGGTCGAACAACTGCTGTCGCACCTTGAAGATCACCTTGGCGTTGAGCACGGACATCGTGTAGTTGCGGATGGTGTCGCACGTCTGCATGATGAGCAGCAGCCCGCACACGCCGCCGCAAACGATCAGGATTTGCCGCCACTTGGCGTCGACCGACAGGGACTTGCTCGGCAAGATCGTGTCGATGATGTACCGGGTGGCCAGCGGCGGGATCATGCTCAGCCCGGCACTGATGAGTGCCAGGACAAAGATGAACGCGAACGTCTTCTTGTGCGGCCAGAGAAAGGCGCGGTAGCGCTTCAGGTAGCCCTTGCGATCGTCGGACGAGGCACGCTCCTTGCCCTTGCTGTCGCCCTTGTCGGGGCGGCTCGCCTTCGGACCGGCCGCGCGGAAGTCGTGGTACCTGTTTTTCGATGAGTCGATCAAGACGAATTTCACTCGTTACGGCGTTGTGCTTCGGTTTCCGGTCCGATTGCGCTTATGCTTCAGTGCATCTCGTCGCGCCCGGGCGTCCGCGTAGTTAGGGTCGATCGCCAGCAGCTTCTCGTAGTACACAAGCGCCGACGCCGCCTGATCGGCCTCATCCAGCGCGACGGCCAGATGATACAGGATATCGAGGTCGTCGGGTGCGAGCTGGTGGGCCCGTTCGAACTGGGCGGCGGCCTCGTCGAATCGCCCCGCACTCCCGAGCAGGCGTCCCAAGTTGAAGTGGCCGTCGACGTAGGTGCCGTCGAGCTTCACCGCGTGTTGCAGAAGTGGAATGGCCTCCTTTGTCCTACCGTTTTGAGCGAGCAGGGCTGCCAGGTTGTTGTACGCGCGAAACGACGACGGATCGGCCTCGATGGCGCGGCGGTACTGCTCGATCGCGCCGGCGACGTCGCCGCGGGCCGCGAGGATCGTCGCCAGGTTGTTGTGGGCCATGGCGTAGTCCGGCTCGAGCTCGATCGCGGCGCGGTATTCCTGTTCCGCTTGATCCGTCTTTCCGGCACGGTCCAGCGCCTCACCGTAAGAATAACGAACCTTGGGCGCGCGCGGGGCCTGTTGCGATACGTGCGCGAAGTAATCGAGCGACGTTCGCCAATGGGCCAGCGCGCGGCGCGTGCCGAACGCCTCCAGGCCGCATACGACGAGCAAGGCGGCCACGATCGCGATGTGCCGCCGCCTCATGTTGGCGGACGTGCCGCGCCACGCTTGGCCCACCACATACGCGATCGGCAGCAGCAGGCCGATCATGGGCAGGTACAGAAACCGGTTGGCGGCGATCGTGTCGGTGAAGCCGATGACACCGAGCGTCGGGAAAATGGCGACGAACATGATCAACCAGCCGCACACCCAAGCGCGCGTCTTGCGCCACGACAGCACGAGCGCGACAATCAACAGCACCGTGCCGACGAAGCCGGCGATGACGGCCGGGTTGCCTGGTGTGAACGGCTCAGGAAACGCGTAGTAACCGGGCAGATTCACCGGCCAAATGAACTGCCTCAGGTAGAACACGATGTTGTGGGTCAGCATCATCGGAATGCGCAGCGGGCCGAAGTTGTGCGGCAGCGACGCCCCGCCCGTTCGGCTTTGCGAGATCACCGTGATGATCGCGAAGACGCCGCCGATCACGAACAGCGGAATTTTCTCGAGGAGCGTGCGCACGCGCAGCCGGTCCAGCGGCCACCAGTCGAGCAGGATCAGCAGGGCGGGAAGCGGCGTGCTCGTCGGCTTGGACAATAGCGCCAGAAGGTAGAACACGGCAACGAGCAAGTAGCCGCCGACGCCGCCGCGCCGCGCGTAGCGAACGTATGCGATCATCGACGCGAGGACGAAGAACGTGGCCAGCAGACTCTTTCGCTGGGCGATCCACGGCACGGTTTCAACGGCCGTCGGGTGCAGCCCGAACAGCAATCCCGCGAAGATCGCCGCGGGCACGCTGCGAAACATCACCAGCATCAACAGCGCCACCAGCACGCTGTTGCCGACGTGCAAAAGGAAACTCGTGCGCTGAATGGGCTCCAGATTGCTCGGCGATCCGCCCATCGCGCAATCCAGCATGAGTGATATCATGGCGAGCGGCTGGTAGTAGCCGGCGACCGTGGACGGCTCGAGCACCTCGCCGGCGAACACCTTGGCCGAGTGCCAGCCTGGATGTTGCACCAGTGCGTTGTCGGTGAGGTAGTAGTTGTCGTCGAAGATGAGCGCCTTGCAGTTCAGCGCCGGTTTGAACACGACGGCCACCACGATCGCCACGAACAAAAGCGCCGCGAGCGCCGACCATGCATTCGGCCGGTGCGCCGCCGGGTCGAGTTGATCTGCCGCGCCTTGTGGTTCATCCGCCATGGGGGGCGTCCGTGCTGCGCCGGGGTTGGCGTTCAATCGCCCGTATACCCGAGCGAACGAATCTGCTTGATCTTCTCGTCGGTCAACGGGGCTTTTTCGAGCTCGAGCCCGGCCGCCCGGCGCTGATTGCGGGTGAGCTGGTCGTCGAGCATCGTCCGCATTTGCTCGACGAGCCGTGGGTACTTCGTGGCCAGGTCCGTTTGCTCACCGGGGTCGCGCACAAAGTGATACAGCTCCATCTTGTCGGTGTCGGTGTGCAACAACAGCTTCCACCCGGCCGCGTACATCGCGCGCTGCTCCGGGCCGATCTTCACGCCTTCGGCGTAGGCGGATACGGGATCCCACTTGCCGCCCTTCGTAAAGAGCGGTGAGAGCGCGCGCCCCTGCGTGTTCGCCGGCGGCGTGATCCCGAACTGGTCGCAAAGCGTGTTCTGCACATCGATGAGACGCACGATGTCGGGTATTCGTTTCCCGGCGGGCAGCACGCCCGGCCGGCGAAGAATCAGCGGCACGTGCAAATCCGTGTCGTATACGCTGAAGCCGTGGTCCCAATAGCCGTGTTCATACAGCGCCTCGCCGTGATCAGCCGTGAGGACGATCATCGCGTCGTTCCAGATGCCGCGGCTCTTCAGTTCGCTCTCGAGTTGGGCGAAGTAGTAGTCGAATCGGCGAATCCCGGCCTCGTAGCGAGCCTCCCAGTATTCGCGGTAGTGCGAGAGCTTGTTGTGCCGGGCGAGGTCGGTCGGTCCGGTCGGCGGCTGCCAGAGGTAGTCGAGCTTTTTGACGGCCTCGGGCGTAAGAAGCTCCGACACGCCCTTCTGCTCGATTTCGTCCAGGAGCGGGTCGAGAAACTTCGGCGCCGCGTCGTACGGGCCGTGGACGTCCATGTAGTGCAGGTAGAGGAAGAGCGGCTTTTTGTCGGTGCGCGTATCAAGCCAGTCGAGGACGGCCTTGTTGACCACGTCGCCGTTCGTGAGGTTACTGGCGAAGCTGGCATCGAAGTGGTCGAAGCCCTGGGCGAAGCCGAACTCCCTGACGACGAACGGGTTGGCGACGAACGCGGCGGTTGTGTAGCCGCCTCGCTTCATCGACTCCGCCAGCGTTTCAAAATCATCCGAGAAGACGGTGACGGCCGGGGTCTTGTCCACGACGCTCTCGTATGCCTCTTTGTAACCGAGCACGCCGTGTGCCGTGGGGTACACGCCGGAAAAGAGAGACGCGATCGACGGCTGCGTCCACGGCGCCGCGGCGACCGCACGTTCGAACAGCACGCCCTCTGTCGCCAGCGCGTCGATCGTCGGACTGTTTCCGTGAGAACATCCGTAGCACCCGAGCCGATCGGCGCGAAGCGCATCCACCAGAATGAAGATGACGGTGGGTCGTTGGGCCTTCGCGGCCCCCTTCGGCGATTCGGTCGACTCGCGTCGACAGCCGACGAGGCCGACGATCCCGATCACGCAGCCGATCGTGACGTGCCGCGACCAACGATGAAGGGCGCGTCGTGTCACTTTCCCGACTCCATGAGCAGCAGGTACATGCCGCCGACGTACGTAAGGATGATCAGAATCGAGTCGAAGCCGAACCGGCGGATGATGCGGCGCTCGCTCTTGTACGTGAGTCCGCCGATCGCGATCGTCGTCAGCATGATGGCGAGAATGCCGGCAATCAGGCTCTGTGTGAACTGCACGGTGTGCGGCGGCATGAGCAGGGTGTGTCCCTGGGCGAGCGATACGACTTTGAGGACGGGAATCACTGCGATGTTGAACATGTTGGACCCGAACAAATTGCCCAGCGCCAGGTCGAGGTTGCCGATGCGCACGGCCGCGACGGCCGTCGTGAGTTCCGGCAACGACGTCGCCAACGCCAAAAAACACGCGCCAACAAACGTCGCGCCGAGCGGCCGACCCAACGCCTTGATCTCGTGAACGCTCAACACGTCGCTGATCTTGGCCAGCCACCACGAGGCGACGACGATGATCACGGCCAGCACCACAAGGGCCGAGTACAACGACGGCTCGACCGGCCGGCGCGTGTCGTCGACGCGGGCGTGTGCCTCCCGCTTCTCGAATCGGTAGAGCAGACGCATGCATCCAACGTACGTGACCAGAATCCCGATCGCCCAGAGGATTTCGATCGTGCCCGTGATGCGCGGGCTCCCGGAGAATTTCTCCACGAGCACGATGCCAAACAGCGCCACGCTGATCAGGCCGATGCCGAACGCGCTGGAAAGCCGGTGAGACTGGCTCACGTTGCGAAGCACGGACCCGCCGCCGGACAGGGCATTGAGCAAGAAAATCAGCGTGACGTTGAACGAGCAGCTACCCAGCAGGCCGCCGAGCGCCAGATCGACATTGCCCAGCGCGGTCGCCGTGCCGCCGCTAACGAGCTCGGGCAGACTTGTCACGGTCGCCACGAGGATCAGCCCGATCCAGCCGCCGCCGATTTGAAGCCGATCACACAGCTCGTCCGCCAGACGCGCGAACCGCGCCCCGGTGATGATGACGACCCCCGCCGCCAAGATCAGCTCGACGAAGATCGCCCAGGTCGGCAGACTGTGACCGAAGTACCACTGACCGAACAATCACACACCCTTTCCATCGACGGCGCCCGCCGCCGGCACGGGTTTCGGTAACGCGGATGACCACCACCCGGTCGATCCTACCCCGAAGTCGATTCGGGGGCGATTCTTGTCATCGCATTACTCGGCAAGGAAAAATCGAGCGTCGGTGCCGCCGGCGCCGACGCGAAGCGAGACCGGCGCCCCGCAGCGCGGGCAGGTGCCGCGATAGGCCGTGCCGTCGGCGTTGCGGTAGATGCGTGCGTACACGCCGCAGCACTCGAAGCGAATCCCCACCCACGGCCGATCTTGCATCGCCGGCGTCAGCCCGGTGACTTCGTCGCCGTCCTCGAGCCCGTCGATGTCCACGAAATAGGCGGGGTCGTCCATCCCTCTGGATATCGGGTGCCGGGCTAGGCGGACTCAAGCGCATCGTCCACGAAGCGCTCAATCGACGTTTCGTGATCCCGGCAGTGCAGTAGCGTGCGATCGATCTCGCGCGTCACCCGGCTGCGCATGGCGTCGTCGTCCAGTTCGGGCACGTTCACCAGCACCATGTACCGAGCGGCGCGAGCCGACGCGAGGGTGACGACGGCGGCGGCGGCCAGGTCGCTCAGCAGAAAACGATTCGCCGCGAACTTGAGATCGTCCATCGCGGCCAGTGCGTCGGACGCCAGCCCGGCGACCTGCATCGGCACCGCGATCGCCTCGAGCACCGCCTGCTGAAAGGCCGGCCGCAGCGCATGATCGTCCCTGGCCTTCTTTCGCGCCTCGGTCATCGCTTGATAGGCGGCCGCATCCTGATCGACCAACGCGCGAAGCAGTTGATCGGCCCGATGCAGTCGGGTCGCTCGGGTCTCGACGATCGCCTTTGATTCGGGCGACGCTTTGGGCCCGACAGAATAGGCCGTCACCATGCGCGACAACGACGTGCCGAGCGATCCGACCAGGGAGGCCACGGCGCCGCCGCCCGGCGTCGGGCTTCGATCGGCCGTCGCATTGAGAAACGATTCCAACGTCTGATTGACACTATCCGTCATGCTCATGTTCCGTATTCGTCTCCTGGCCCAACAGCGTCCACAGTACGAGTCGCAGCGCGCGACGCTGCGGGGCGTTTTGATCCACGTTCGCGAGCGAAGCCGCGGCCGTCGCCAGATCCTCGACTCGATCGATGTCATGCCACGGTGCGAGTTCGTGCATACGAAGCCCGGCATCGACCGCCCGGGCGCGCGTTTGCGCGGCGACCCGGTCGGTGCCCCAATCGATATCATCGAACAGTGCCGGATGACCTCCGGTCAAGCCAAGCAGGTAGTAACCCCCGTCGTGCGACGGCCCCATCACGACGTCATGCGTCGCCATCGCGTCGATCGCCTCGCGAAGGTACGTCTCCGGGATCGTCGGGCTGTCGGCGCCGAGGAGCACAACGCCCTCGGCCCCGCCCTCCAGCGCCCGATTCGTGCCCCGCGCCAGACGCCGTCCCAACGAGCCGCCGCCCTGGCCCCACGCCGCGTCCACCGGCGTGGGCAACTCCGCGACCAATCGATCGAGTGCGTCATCAGGCGTCAGGACGAGCACGAGGCGTGCCGACGGCAGCGTTCGCGCCAGTTCGCACGTGGCCGCCAGGGCCGCGCGATGCAGCCAGGCCGCCTGCTCATGCGTGAGCGGCGGCACGAGTCGCGTGTTGACCCGTCCCGGATCGGGGTACTTCGCGAAGATGAGCACGGCCAAGGCCACGCCGCTAGCGTACGTCGGCCGGGGGTCTCGTCAACGCGGCATCATCCGCCCTTGTCTGGAACGTCACCGATCAATTCCCGAAGCAGGTCGGTAAAGGTGACGATGCCGACCATGCGTCCGGCGGCGTCGTTCACGACCGCCAACTCGCTTCCAGCGCGACGCAGTCGGTTCAGGGCGGTCGCCACGGTGGCGTGGGGATTCAGCGTGGGCGCGGGCTCGAGCCGATCCTGCAGGGTGTGCCATGTCGTATCGCGCAAGAGCTGATCGATGTGGACGATGCCGATGATGTGTCGCTGGCGCCGGCCCCGGACGCAGAGCCGTGTGTGCGTCGTGCGTCGGGCGACGCGCTCCAGCTCGCGGCGGTCGGCCGTGTCCGCAATCGTGCGGACTGTGTGGCGCGGCACCATCACCTGCTGCACCGGCGTGTCCGACAGATCGCACACACGCTGAATGAGATCGAGCTGTTCATCGTTGTCGGTCTGACTGGCGATCGCCTCGCGCAGAAGGTGCGCGATTCGCCACTTGGGCCCGGTCAGGGCGCTCGGATCGCTGCCGCCGATCATCCGATTCACGAACGCGGCCAGCATTTTCATCATCCAGACGGCGCCAGTGAAGCGGATGACCCGGTCGGCCACGGCCAGACCCCCGCTGACAGCCGGCATGAGTTGGTCGGCGTGCCGCTGGAAAAGGTTTTTCGGCGTGACCTCGCCGAACGCGAACACGATCGGTGTCAGCACGACGACCGTGTAGAGCTCGGTTTGAAACTCGCCGAGCCCGATCATGCTGGTAAACAGATACGCGACGGCCGTCGTCGTGATGTAGTTTGCCACGTTCGTGCCGATCAGCGTGACGGACAGCGCCCCCTGATCGTCGCGCAACAGCCGAGCGAGGCGGCGCGCGCGGCGATTGTCGTGTTGCGCCGCGAGTTCCACGCGCAAGCGGTTGACGCAGTACAACCCGGTCTCCGAACCGGAAAAGAAGCCGGACATGAGCAGCCCGACCAGTGCCAGGATGGCGGCCGCTATTTCCATGATGCGTTGGCATCCCCCGCGCGCGATGGATCCTCGCGCCGTACCAGCACGCGCTCGATCCGACGTCGCCGAACGGACTCGACCGTGAGCGTGAGGTTCTGTATGTGGATGTGTTCGCCGCCGCGTGCGATGTGTCCGAGCCGCGCCAGCACGAAGCCGCCGAGCGTGTCCGTGCTCCGGTCCACGCCGGTGACACCAAAGCGGTCAGCCCAGACGCGCGCACTGAGATCGCCGGCGAGTCGATACGTGTCGTCGTCGATCCGCTCAACCATGCCGGCCGCGGGGCGGTCTGCATCGTCCGGGTGTTCGCCGACGAGCACGCGAATCACGTCGCGCAGCGTGACGATGCCTGTCGTGCCGCCGAACTCGTCGACGACAACGGCCACGCGAGACGGCGCCGTCTTCAGTTCGCGAATCAACTGTACCAGGTTGATCTGCTCGGGTACGAACTTGACCCGCCCCACAAGCGACGTCCACGTGCGTTCTGTGTCCAGGTAGAGCTTGCGTGCCACCAGCAGTCCGCGCACGTCGTCCAGATCGCGGCCGCAAACCAGTACGTACTGCAGCTTCCGGGCCTCGATTAGCCGGTGGACCTGTTCGCGCGTGCGTGACGTGGTGACGAACGGGAGGTCGACGCGCGGCGTCATGATCTCCCGGACGTTGATGTCGTCCAGCGCCACAACGCCTTGAAGCAGGTCGTTTTCCGTCGAGCTGATGTGGCCTTCGCGAGCGGAGCGTTCGACGAGCAGCCGCAGCTCTTCCGTACTGACCGTGTCCGGGGGGGTTCTGCTCGGCGCCAGCAGGCGCGTCAGCGGTTCGACGAGCAGCAGGGCGAGTGTCCACCGCAAGGGGGCGAGCACGGCATGCGCGACCAGGATGAAGGCCCCGGCCGGCGGGGCCAACAAGTTCGTGTTGCTCAGCGCCAGCGCCTTGGGAAGCATCTCACCAAAGACGACCACGCAAAAGAGCGTCGCCAGCCCGAAGGCGACCGTCAGCGAGGGATGTCCTTCGCGCAGGCCCTTCGAGCCCATGTAGGAGATGGCGAAGATCGCGACGTTGACCGCGGTGTTGGTGATGAGCACCGTCATCAAGACCTGCCGCGGCGACTGCACCAGCCGATGGATGCGGCGGTGCAGCGGGCTCGCCGAGCGACGGTATTGCGCGAGCGTCTGTCGCGACAAGGCAAACAGCGCCGTCTCGGAGCCCGAGACGCATCCGGAACAAACGACAAGAAGGGCCAGGACGATCCAAATCATCACAGGTCTGTGGGGCTCGTGGCCATGAACCGTCCGTACGCGTCGCGATCGAGCTAGCGCGTCCGGTCGCGCTGCTTCACGCGCTCGATGGAAGCTTCGATGTCGGTAACCAGCGCATTGTCGCCGGACTTGCGCGCCAGGTCCAGCGCCGTCGACAGGGATTCGTCGGCCTCGGTGAACGCGCCGTCACGACGATAGACCTCACCCAGGTGGTACTTCGTCAGCGCGGACGACGAGTCCTTCCGCAAGGAACGACTCAATTCGGCGATCGCGTTTCGGTTGTCGCCCAGGCAGGCATACGTCCAGCCCAGCGTGTCCAGCACGTTGGCGTTGGCGTCGAGTTCGGCCGCCCGTTTGGCGTGCTCGAGCCCGGCGTCACAAGCGTTCAGATCGTTCGTCAGTAGGTACGCGAGGTTGTTCTGCGTGCGCCAGTCGTCGGCATTGAAGGTCAGGGCCTGCTCATACGCCTGCCTCGCCGCCTCCATGCGGCCGAGCGCGTGCAGCAATTCGCCGCGCTGGTGAAGCAGCAGGGCCTTGGCGTGGGCGTTGCTCGTGTGCGGTAGAAGCTTCTCGATGTCCCCGAGCGCGTCCTCCTGGCGGCCGGCCAGTTGCTTGAGCTGAATGCGCAAGCGCGTATCGATCACGCCTTGCGGCCCCTGGTCGGGTTCGCCCCCGTAGATCGCCAGCGCGGGGTCGATCGCCTTCTCGTCGGGGTACGCCATGTGGAGCGACACCGCGAGGGCGAGGCCGGCCGAGGCGTCGTCCGCCGGGGTCAATTGCGCGGCGCGGCGGAACGCGCTCGAGCCCCCCGGCGCATCGCCGTTGCGAACCATCAGCGCCGCCAGGCGCCCTTCCACCCGGGCGTCTTTCGAGACCTGGCTTGCGTGCGCGTCATAGTAGTCGATCCCCTCGCTGTAGCGATGCGCCCAGAAGAAGATGTCGAGCATGGTGACCATGTCGTCGGCCGTGAGCGATCCCGTCAGTTGGATCGCCTGCCGGTAGTCGGAAAGCGCCCGATCGAAGTCGCCCAACGTCCAGGAAACCTGCGCGCGGAGTTTCAACCAGCGGGGATCGGGCTTGTCGCCGCCCCGGTTGATCTGGGCGGTGACGATGGTATCGGCCTGCGCCGCTTTGCCGAGCTCGATGTATGTCTGCACCAGCGTCTGCAACACCTGCTCCGACGTCGGCGCATCGGCGACGGCGGACTTCAATTCGTCGAGGCAGCGATCCGGCTTGTCGACGCGGAGATACAGGCGCGCGAGCAGCAGCCGGGGCTTCATATCGTGGGCCACCGGGTTGAGTCGCTTGATGGCTTCGAGATCGGTGATGGCCGCGTTGTAGTTGCCTTGCGCGGCGTAAAGCTGGGCTCGCCGGAACAGCGCCTCGACGTTCGACGGGCTTTGGGCGAGGTAGTCGGAGAACGACTTGATGGCGTCGGCGATGCGCCCCGCCTGAACGTATACCTCGCCCTGCCACATCGTGGCATCGGCCGACTCGGGAAACCGGGCCGACAAGAGGTCGACGTCCTTCTGGGCACCGGCGACGTCATCCACCGCGCGGCTTAGCTTGCACTGGATTCGCGCCTGGATGATTCGTGATAGGCGCGGCGAGTGCTGATCCTCGGCGAGCGAAACGGCCTTGTCGAGCCACGGAATCGCACGGTCCGGCTTGACGAGATCCTTCATGTAGAAATCGGCCATCGCGAGAATGACGTCCAGCGACTTGGAAGACTGCGCGGCTTCGGTGAGCACACGCTCGGCCTCGTTGTAGTCTTTCAGGTCGATGTAGTGGACGGCCAACAGCACTTGCGCGGCGTTGCGCGGCGCCCCCGGCTCCTGCGCGTTGATATAGCGACGCAGCGTGTCGAGCGATTTTTCGGCGCGGCCGCTCCGGCGGTAGTAGGCTGCCGCGACGCTGACGATCTCGCGATCGTTCGGGCGCAGGTCGAGCAGCTTCCCGTAGTAGCGGTCGGCCCGTTCGCGGTCGCCGACCTGCTCGCTCAGGGCCGCGAGCCGCTTGAGGTTATCGATGTTGTCGGGATCATCTTTAAGCATTTTCTCACGGCGCTCGATCGCACCTTGGGGATCGGCCCGTTCGATGCGTGCGGTGCTGACCGAGCGTACCCATGGGTCGTTGGGGATGAGTCGCTCGCACGCCTTCAGCTGCTTGTCGATCGCGTCGTCGTCCCCGGCATCGAGGGCAATGAGCGCGAGACCCTTGTGGGCCGGCCCGCTCCGCGGATCGGCCCGAAGTGCCGCCTCGAACGCCGCCCGCGCCTCCTCGGTTCGCCGTGCGTCGAACAGGCACTGGCCGAGCAAGGTCTGCGCCCAGGCGTCCGTCGGTTGCCGCTTGACGGCCTGCTGCAGCGCTCGAATCGCCAGGTCGTTTTCGTGCCGGATGCGGTGGTACAGCCCGAGCAGGGCCTTGCCGCCGGTCCCGTCCACGTCGTACTTCGCGGCGGTGTCCCGTGTCTCGGCCAGGGCCTTCTGATCGTCGAGATCACCGGCCGCACGCATCTTGAGCCTGAGCACGGCCTGAAGCTGCGCGACACGGGCTTGCTTGGCCGTCGGCGTGTCTTTCGCGATGAGATGCTGCTCGGCTTCCGTCAGTGCGGTGAGCGCCTCGGGCAGCTTGTTTCGCTGAATGTAGTACCCGGCCACATCGAGCGCGCGGCGATACCCGTCGTCCTCGCTCCTGATCTGGGCGAGTAGCCGCGAATCGCGCTCTTCCTTGGTCAAGCCGGGCGCGACGAGCACGGCCAGTCGCTTGAGCTGCGCGTCGTTCGGGTCGACCGCGAGCGCTTGCTTGACAATGGCGGCGGCCTCGTCGCTCTTGTCCTGGCTGACAAGCTCCGAGACGGCGGCCGATACAAGGCGCACGTTGCCCGGATCGTCCTTCAACGCCGCCGTCAGTTTGGCGATGGCCCCCGCGTGGTTTCCGTCCAACGCCAGGTGGCGCGCTTCGAGGATGGTGCCGAGAGCTTTGTCGCCGGTGGCCTGCTGGATCAACTTCCCGGCTTCGTTTGGTCGACCTTGCCGCTCGAGAATGGCGGCCTTGAGTCGCTGCGCCGGCGCCAAGTCGGGCTTGGCGCGAAGGATGCTGTCGACGATGAATCGTGCCCGCTCGAGATCGTCCGTCTGAACCAGGGTCTGTGCGTACAATAGCCAGAAGTTGGTGTCGTTGGCTCGAGAGGCGCGCGCTTTCGGGAGCACGTCCTCCAGCACGCGCCGCGCCGCGCCCGGCTCCCCGAGGCGCAGGTGGACACGCGCGAGCAGCGTTTTGTTCGCCCAGTCCGTCACGTCAAAGCTGCGGTACCCCTCGTCGGCCGCGCGCAGATCCTCGAGCGCCGCGCGATACTCGCCGCGCGCCGCCTTGATCTGGCCGGACTGCGCCAAGACCCGCGGGTGATCCGGCACCTCGCCCCGCGCGTCGGCGACGTATTGCTCGGCGCGCTTCAGATCCTTCTCCGCTAGCTCGGGTTGCTTATCCTCCTGTGCCTTGTTGGCCAGCGAGACGCAGTTTTCGGATGCGAGAATCATGAGAACGAAGGTGCGGTGGCGATCGCGCGTGGCGTGGACGCCGCGCCGGGACAACCCCCGCGACAGGCGCGCGTCGCAGACCTTGATGGCCTCCTCGTTTTTCCCCGCGGATTGGTAGAGCGTCGCGAGTTGCGTGTAGGGATCGTAGCTGTCGGGGTGCTCGTCGATGGCGCTCCGCAGCAGCTTCTCGACCTCGTCGAATTTCGCATGGGCTTCGTCGCTGTCGGGATTCTTCCGCTGGACCTTGGCCCACTGCTTCATGAGAAAGGTGCTGCACGCGAGCTCGGCCTCGAGCCGCGCGTCCGAACTCGGGTCCGCATAGTCGATCGCGTCCTTGAAGTACGCGAGGGCCGCCTTGTCGTTGCCGGCGTCGGCCTGGTACATGGCGTAGGCGGCGCGGGCACGGGAGCCGGCCGCGTCGTGATCCGGGTGGTGCGAAATCAAGTCGTCGAGCAGCGCTTTCGCGTCGTCTCGTTTGCCCTGGAGAATATAGTTGCGCACCAGATCGACTGCGTAGGTCACTTTGTCCGGGCTCGTCCCCACCGCCGCCTCTAGGGCCTCGAGCCCTTTCGCGTTGTTGTCCGGATCCACCTTCGCCAGGTTCAAGAGTGCCATGCCTTTGGCGTGCAGCGCGAAACCGCGATCATCGGCGTCTTCGGGTGGGGTCTTGTCCAGCATGGCCTCGGCGGCACGGAGCACCTCTTGCCAGTTTTTCGTCTGGCGGCTCAGCTTGGCGATCTCGTGCAGCACGCCGAGGCGCGTGCGGTGGGCGATCAGTAGGTCCGGCTGCGTGATCAACGCCTGCGACCACGAGGCCAACGCGTTGTTCACGTCGCCGAGTTCCAGGAGGGCATCGCCGAGCTTGACGAGATAGGTCGCATCCTTGCTGCGCCGCCAGGCCTCGCGATAGAACAGACCCGCCTGTTCCCAGTGTTCCTGCTTGGCGGCGGTTTCGGCAAGGTTCGCGAAGTACTGCGGATCGCGCTTCCTCATCTGCACCAGCATGACGGCTGACAGGCCGATCATCACGGCAAACAGAAACAGCGTCAGTCCGATCACGATGGGTTTATTCAAGCGTTTTTGAGCCATACAGTCGCGTCCGTATTCATGAATCCGAGCCGTAGGGCGTTGGCCGCAATCGCGCGGGCCGTCTGGGGCCCTAGGCCTTGTCGGCTTTGCCGGCGGCCTCGAGGTCGGGGAAGTGCTCGTGGACAAGCACGGGCAGAACCTTGTCGAACAGCTTGCGGGCGCCGACCACCGTCTCCTCTCTGGTCGCGCGCGGAAAGCTGACTTCGATCTTGGCGAAATACGCGAACTTCAGGGTCGGGTCGTTGATCAGTATGCGCACGCTGGTTCGCGTGTTCACGAATTCTCCGTTGCAGTAAAAGGTGTAGACAACGGTCGTTTCATCGCTATCGAAAATCGCGGTCTTGATGAAGGAACACACCCGAATCGGCACGTCCTCCCCGAGCGAGGGAACGGCAACCGTCATGTTCTCGTGCGGCTGCGACGGATTGTAGCCGTTGCCGAGATAGCACACGTCCGGCGTGTGCGGCACCAGGCTGCCCCCGCCGCTGTAGTACGTCACGAACAAATCGGCGAATCGGACGGGGCTCGTCGCCTCGACGCTGGTGTCCTCCAGCCGCCACGCCAGATAGTGCGTGGTGCCCAGCGCGTCGACGACGGCCGGCTCGAGCTCGCGCTTGGCCTTCACGACGTAGGGATACAGGGCCCCCTCATCGAGCGTGTACAGCGGCGCTCGAAGTGGCACGGCCGCCTTGCCCGCTCGGAAGTCCAGGCGGGCGGCAACCGGCCCGGCCAAGATGGCGGCGCCCCCCAGAATGATCACCGCCACCACGAACGGTGCCGTCAGAAGGCCCGAGCGGGCGGCGGGGTTGTGGTTGTCCGATTCTAAGTCCATTGAGAAGAAAGACTTACCGACTTTCTGGGTTATCGGAAGGCGCCAAAGCATAGGCAACGACTTCTCCCCAGTCAATCGGCAGGAGCCGAGCCTTCACTTTGCCTTCTCGGGCCTGGCGTGGTCGGGCACGCCGGAGTGTTCGCCGCGAAATTCATTGAGGCGGCGCGCCGCATGTCCGATAAACGCCTATAGAGGCGGGGCCGCCACGCGGTCGGTTGCCGGGTTGATGCGAAGTCGAACATGCGAGCGCAGCCGTACATGGAAAAAACCCAGAGAAAGGAATCCGGTCGGTGTGTAATCGTCGGATGCGGCGGCCACGGGCGCGTCGTCCTCGACATCCTGCTCAACGCCGGACGGCACCAGGTGGTCGGCTTCGTCGACTCCGACCCGGAGATGATCGGGCGGCGGATCGACGGTCTGAAGGTGCTCGGACGCCCGGATGAACTGAAGGCGCTGCGGTCGGCGTTCGACATCGACTGCGCCGTCGTGGGCGTCGGCAACAACGGTGCACGCCGGTCCTTGGCACAGACCGTGGAGCAGGCCGGGCTGCGTCTGGCCAACGCGATCCATCCGTCGGCCAACCTGGCGCGCAACGTGACGGTGGGTCGCAATGTGGTTGTCGCGGCCGGGGCCCTGGTGTGTGCCCACTGCCAGATCGGCGACTCCGTCATTCTCAACACTGGCTGCATCGTCGATCACGAATCGATGATCGGCACGGCCACGCACATCTGCCCCGGTGCTCGCCTGGCCGGACGCGTCACGGTGGAATCGGGCGCGTTCGTGGGGATCGGCGCGACCGTGACGCAAAGCCTGCGGATCGGGTACGAATCGGTGATCGGTGCCGGCGCCGTCGTGATTCGCGACGTCGCCCCAATGACCACCGTGGTTGGCGTCCCCGCCCGCGAGACCAAGTCGATTCAGCAGGAGGCGTCGATGGACGCCAGGGAGCTGGGCCAGCCGGAGCAACTCGCCGAACCCCCGGCCGCGATCCCCGCACCGACGCGGCGAGCGATATCGGAACAGCGCACACGCTAGGCGCGGCTGCACTCCGAAAAGGCGTTGCCTGCAATACCTAGTCAACTACGGCGCGCCCGGTTTGTAACTTCCGACACCGAAGGGTCTTACGCAACCCGCCGCGAGGAATAGAGTTTCCGTTTTCGAGCCGCTATAATACTCCGTTCAGTTCCAAGTGGTCCGAACGCAACAAGTTAGTCGAATCAGTTACGCATGGAGCTCGGATCATGAACGACAAGAGCTGGACACATGACGGCGCGTACACGCCAGCCACTGCTGCTGCGCTCTTGGGGGTGAATACAGCCAAAATCCTTCGATGGGTGTATGGCACGACTAACGCAGAACCTGCGATCGTTCCACAGCATCGGGATTTTCGTGGTGAGATTATCACTTTCCTTGACCTAATCCAAGCGATGGCGATTCGCAATATACGGAACCAGAGGAGCGTCAGCCTACAGAAAATCCGGGCAACGGTTATCAAGGCGAGAGAGTACGGAATTCTGTACCCACTAGCGAAGAAGCACACGACGTTTGTGTTCAACGATGATGTTGTGCTTCGTCTCGATGATGGCAGTCTAATCCAGGCTACAGGGAGGTACCACGATAATCAGCTAATCGAGCCGGTTGTTTACGAGTATCTTGATGACCTCGGATGGGATGATCGAGGTTTCGCAAGCGCGTACAGACCCATTCGCAGAGGGTATCGTTTGGTCACCTTGGATCCGCGGATCAACTACGGTGCCCCAACAGTCATGCCGTGTCGCTACACAGTCACTACCCTTCTAAATGCTGTGGAATCTGAGGGCGACGAAAACAGGGCCGCAGCGGCGTGCGGCGTTCATCCTATCGATGTTCAGCTAGCTCGGGAGTTCGAAGTGAATCTGGCGGCATGAAGATCCTGCTAGATGAATGCGTCACGCAGGCGCCGGCGCAACTGTTCATCCAGTTTTTGGAATACGTCGAAGAGGTCGAGCAGGCGGCGTTTTCCCCGGACTACGTAGGCGCGGGGGCGAAGGATGAAGGGATTGGTGAGATCGCCGCAAGAGAAGGGTGGTTTGTCATCACCGCAGATCAGGATCGTTCGAAGAAGAGCAGCAAAAAGAGGGTGATTGACGGCCCACCCATGCCCCGCATCCTCCCAGCCCTGGGAGTCACGGCGGTGTATATGACATCGTCCATTGCCCGAGCCCCGACCGCAGAGAAGTTCCGGGCACTGGTGGCCAGCTGGCCCGACATGAAACAGTTTTTCCAAGATAGCTCTCCGGGTAGCAAAGCCCAACTGCGGAAGTCGGGGCGGTCGATCACGCTGCATCGGATGGATGCGCCTCATCCCTGACAGGGCCGTCGCCGCCGGTAGATCGCTTGTCGCGGCAGCGCGAGGCGTTGCACTCCTTGACACACCCTGCGTAGCCGATGACGATCGACCGATTCCGCGCGATCGGTCCCGGCGGCTCGCGCCCGGCCGGTTGCCCTTCTGGTTCCTGCGGCATCCACGGTGCGGTGTTCATGGGAAGACTTCGCGGCATTCTGGTGATGTTGAGTTGCGCCTTCGGCGTCTTCGTGTTCGGCGGCGTCGGTTATCTGTGCGGCTTCTTCGGGCGGTCGCGGCGG
>Ga0055449_10000037_pt1 | contig 29764 bp, 18 predicted proteins | sample China_Galinas_PW_2_FD_57739 | JGI IMG/M metagenome (GOLD analysis project Ga0055449, IMG submission 57739) | Wetland microbial communities from San Francisco Bay, California, USA, that impact long-term carbon sequestration - China_Galinas_PWB_D1 | ecosystem: Environmental > Aquatic > Marine >... | reverse complement strand
CAGCGGCGCGCGCAACCCGCTCGACCGCCTGGCCGACATCATCCGCGTGACCAACGATACCGAGGTGGCCAATTGGCTGTGTCATCAGGCGGGCGGCTTCTACGTGCCCAACCCGCCGCATCCGGCCACGGAAAACGTGGCGCGCGAGCTGCTCGTGAACACGCAGCGCATGGTCACGGAGTTCAGCCAGTTCCTGCTGACGGTGACCAAGTCGATCGAGGACGACGGACTGATTGAGCCGGACGAATCGGACCGCATCCGCGATCGGTGGGAGCACTTCAAGAGCATGGTCGAGGCGTTTGCGGTCGCCTGTGAACGCGGTGTGTTTTACGCTTCGGACGACGAACCCTCTGAATGACGTGCCATCGCTATGATGCCACGTCCCCAGCCGCAGGATTTCTCTCGCTTTCCGGTCGAACGTAGCGGACGGCGGCATGCCGGGCCGCAAGTTTCGGCTGGCGCGGTTTCACCGATTCGATGGCGACCATAAGCACTTCGGCGTGCAAAATGGGGTGCGCCGCATGGCCTCAGGGGTGTAAGACCATGCGGCGCTGTGGTCGTTCGCGTTACTGGCAGGGGGGACAAGTAACGCGAATAGGGGGAGTCTTTGATCCTCTCAACGCACGCTCCGTTTTCCACGGGATGACGCCGTAGACGCGGCGCTTCCGGTCGCGCACGGCGCAGCAAACCCACAGTCGCGGCAACCGGAACTGGCCGCCGCAGCGTTTCGCCCAATCGCGCCTGGCGCTAAGGCCCGCATACCTTTTTCGAAGTCGCCGGCGTAGGTTCCTCTGCCGTGGCCGGCTTGCACATCACTCGGGGCCGAGGCCCCGCTGCGGAAAACGGGTATGAATAATGCCGTTATGTAGATTTATAGGAACCGTCTTGGGGAAAAGGCAAATCCGCGGCACGTTTTTTTCTGTCGCCGCGCGGGTACTCGTATCTACTTCGTGACCAGCTTCATCGCCGTGCGGGCACGAATCTGCTCCGGATTGAGCCAGTTGGAGAGCACGACCCGCCAGTCCTCCGACTGCATCTGCGTCAGCACCGTCTCGCGAGTGTCGGCGAATTCCTTTTCGGTCGGCGGGTTCAACTTGACCAACTGGACGACGAAGACATCCGCGCGCTCCTCGATCGGCATGACGGCGATCTTGTCGGGCTTGTCGGCCAGCGCAAAGCAGTCCGTGACGAACCGGTTCGGCACGAGGTTGAGCCCGCCGCCGAGAAACGTGCCTTGGGGCGATGGGCCGGTTGCCGCCTGATACGTTCTAAGACGCGAAAACGCCGGCGGCTCCACGTAGCCACTGTTCTTACCTGCAGGCGTATCGCGAAGCGCCACCAGCTTCTTGTCCGCGTCGTAGGCCGCCTTCAATCCTTTTTCGATCGCGCTGGAGCGCAACGTCTCCGCCTGCGCCTTCGCCTTTTCAAACGCACGGAGCAGTCTGAGGTCGGCAACAACCTCGTCGCGTACCTCGTCGAGCGAGTCGGCCGGGTGACCATCCTCACTGCCCACAACGCGGAAGACGAACATGTGTCCGCCGTCCTGGTCGGTCATCGGGTACGTATACGTTTCATACGTGGCGGTGTATTCGCTCCGGTTCTGTGCATCCTTCGGAACGGTCGGCACCATCGACTCTGTGAGGAACGGCAATCGCCGGAAGGGAATCGTCGGCCCGCGCAACGGCTTGTAATGCGAAGCGCCGATATCGCCAACGTCTCCCGCCCCCTGCTGGGTGAAGAAATCCGTTTCGCGGACGGTGATCGCGTCCGGGTAGTTGATGTCGCGCGGGAGGTCCGCGATCATCTTCTGGTAATAGTTGTCGTCGTCGACGCCGTCAGGAGCCGGAAGGTAACCGTTGTCCTTGCGCGTGCCGTCCAGCCACACGTTGCTGTCTTTTTGAATGATCCATCCGGCGATGCGCTTCGCCGTCTCATTGGCATCGTCCTGCTTGACCTTTTCGATCACCTTGTCCTTGGCTTCCTCCCAGGAAAGCACAGGCGACTGTTTCGGTCCGGCCGCGTCCGGGAACAGATCCTCCGGCCGCTTGAGGCTCGGGTCGTGCTTCACCACCATGTCGTCGTACACGTGGCGCGCGCGAGCCTCGAGGTTGGCAATCCCGATCTCGTTGGCCAGCTTGTTGCGGTCGATCTCGACGTACTGCACCTTGACGCGCGGCTCTTGATAGTAACCAAAATCGAGGCCGGCTCCTTTTTCCTTCGCCTTGTACTTGTCGAACTGTGCTTGCAGCTCGTCGTCGGAGAAGGTCAGCGAGTCGTCGAGGAACATCTTGGCGGGCAGCACCACCGCGTCGATCTGCACCGTTTCCAGGACGTCCCGAGTTCGGGCGCGGACGGTGGCCTCATCGGGAGTGGCCGCAATGGCCAGGGTCTTGGCCGTCCGAACCACGTCGTCAAAGATCGCCCGAGCTTTCAGGATCTCCTCAGTCTTCACCCGCAACACCCGCGCCATCTGCTGAATCTTCTCGTTGTTGGCGCCGGCGGCGACCAGGGACGGGTCCATCATCATGCCCAGGCGCTTGGTCTCGCGGGAGAGCAGAATCCAGTCGATCTCCTGGAGTGGCTTGTCGCCGCCAATGCCCCGGATCGGCTGCTGCCAGTTCAGCCCCATGCTGCCCATCAGCTTGGTGAGTTCGGTGATGTTGCGCTGATTCTGCTCCGTGATGTCGCCCAGGTTGCTGGTGGCCACGAGGCGGTTGCGAGACGGCATAAGAATCTTCTGCAAGGCGCTGCCGCCAATGAACACCACCATCAGTAGCGACATGAAGATGGCAATCAGCTTCTTGTTGTGTTTGCGAAAAAACTTCATCATGGCTATGTAAATCCTTCCAGGAGAAGAACTTATGACATTTCAGCACGAGCCCCTCATCATAGGCGATCCCTGTGCAAAATCAAGCGGCATTCAGCCGGCGTCGGCTGGAATTCCAATTGACACCCGTTGCGAAGCCTGATAAACCCGCGGCCCGGTCGTCGCCAGGGGCTATGATTCCACGTTGGAGTACCCGATCGGGGTTGTCGATACTAGGACCGATAGCGACTGTCCCGATGCGGACGTCCGGCCCGAACACGTAAGGTCAGCCTAGTGGCAAAGAAGGCGCAACATACTGCCAAAGCATTAGTTATCGTCGAATCGCCCGCCAAGGCCAAGACGATCGGACGCTACCTCGGCGACGGATTCGAGGTGGAATCGTCGATCGGACACATTCGCGATCTGCCTTCGACGGCCGCCGAGATACCGCCCGAGGTGAAGTCCGAATCCTGGGCGCGCCTGGGTGTCAACGTGGAGTCCGATTTCGAGCCGCTCTACATCATTCCGGCCGGCAAGAAGGCCCAGGTGCGAAAACTCAAGAGTCACCTCAAAAATGCCAGCGAACTCTATCTCGCGACGGACGGTGACCGCGAGGGGGAGGCGATCGCATGGCACCTGGCCGAGGTGCTCGATCCGAAGTGCCCGGTCAAGCGACTGGTGTTCGACGAGATCACCAAGACGGCCATTCAGCAATCGCTCCAGCGACCGCGCGACATCGATCGGCGGCTGGTCGATGCGCAGGAGACGCGGCGCATTCTGGATCGTCTGTTCGGCTACGAGGTGTCACCGGTGTTGTGGCGCAAGGTGAAGCCGAAGCTGTCGGCCGGTCGCGTACAGTCGGTGGCGACCCGTCTGGTCGTCGAGCGGGAGCGTGATCGGATGCGCTTCGTTCGCGCGTCATACTGGGATATCGACGCCCTGCTCCAGACCAACGGCGGTACGGATCAATCGATCGGCGTCAAGCTCATTGCAGTTGACGGGCATCGCGTCGCGACGGGTAAGGACTTCGATCCGGACACGGGCAAGCTCAAGGCCAAGAGCGGGATCGTGCTGCTGGATCAGGGGCGTGCCGAACGGCTGGCCGAGGCGCTCAAGCCCGCGCCGTTTACTGTCATCGAGAAGACCGAGAAGCCGTTCACCAATCGGCCGTACGCGCCGTTTATTACGTCGACCTTGCAGCAGGAATCGGCGCGCAAGCTCCGCTTCGGCGCGCAGCGCACCATGAGGGTCGCGCAGAGCCTGTACGAAGGCGGTTACATCACCTACATGCGTACCGACTCGACGACGCTGTCCACGCAGGCCGTTCAGGCCGCGCGGTCGCAGGTCAGCGAGCTGTACGGTACGCAGTATCTTCCTGACAAACCCAGGGTCTACACGACCAAGTCGAAGAACGCGCAAGAGGCCCACGAGGCGATTCGGCCCGCGGGCGAGACGTTCCGCACGCCCAAGGAACTCGAAGGCGAACTCAGCGCCGATCAGTTGAAGGTCTATGAGCTGATCTGGCAGCGCACCGTCGCCTCGCAGATGAAAGACGCTCACGGCAAGCGCACGACGGTGAAGATCGAGGCGGACGGCGGCGAGGCCGGGCGGGCCGCATTCACGGCATCCGGCAAGGTGATCGAGTTTCCCGGTTTTCTGCGTGCGTACGTCGAGGGTGCGGACGATCCCGATGCCGAATTGGAAGACAAGGAGCGGATTCTCCCGCCGCTGAGCAAGGGGCAGACGCTTTCCGCGAAGAAGGTCGACGCCTGCGGGCATGAAACGGTGCCGCCCGCCCGCTACACCGAGGCGAGCCTGGTCAAGGCGCTCGAGGAGCTGGGCATCGGCCGGCCCTCGACCTATGCGACGATCATCCAGACGATTCAGGATCGCGGCTACGTCAGCCACAAGGGCAGCGCGCTTGTTCCGACGTTTACGGCGTTCGCGGTCACGGCGTTGCTCGAGCAACACCTGACGAACCTCGTGGATTACGAGTTCACGGCGCGCATGGAAGGCGTGCTCGATGCGATCGCCAACGGCGAGCGCGACGCGGGTCCGTGGCTGCACGACTTCTACTATGGCGCGTTGAACAACGGTCGCAGCGGCGACCACGACACGGACGTCGGGCTACGGCCGATGGTCAACGAGCACAGTGACCAGATCGATCCGCGCGAGATTTCGAGCATCCCGATCGGCACGTCAAGCGATGGCGAGCCGGTGGTCGTTCGCGTCGGGCGCTACGGGCCCTACATCCAGATCGGGGACAACGGCAAACGCGCGAGCATTCCGGACGAGTTGGCGCCGGACGAGGTCACGGTGGACGCGGCCGAGCAACTGGTTCGCGAGGCGGAGCAGGGTGATCGCGTGCTCGGACACGATGCGGAGTCCGGCAAGCCGATCTACATCAAGACCGGGCGGTTCGGCCCGTATGTCCAGCTTGGCGATCCGGAGCTGACGGAAAAAGGCAACATCAAGAAAGGCACCAAGCCGAAGATGGCGTCGCTGTGGCCGAGCATGTCGGTGGAATCGCTGACGCTCGAACAGGCCGTGATGTTGCTGTCGTTCCCACGCGAAGTGGGAATCCACCCGGAGACCAACGAACCGATCACCGCGCAGGATGGACGCTTCGGCCCCTACCTGAAGATGGGCACCGACAGCCGTAGCCTGCCCGACCACGAGAAGATGGCGACCGTGACGCTCGCGGAAGCGATCGAAATCTTCAAACAACCCAAGGGTCGCCAGCGCGCCGCGGCCGCGACGATCAAAGACGATCTGGGCAAGCATCCTGAAACCGAGTTGACGATTCAGGTGAAGAACGGGCGCTTCGGGCCGTATGTGACGGACGGCGTGGTCAATGCGACGATCCCGAAGGGGAAAGACCCGGCCGCTATCACGCTGGCCGAGGCGGTCGACCTGATCGCCGCCCGGGAGCAGCGGATGCGCGATCAGGGCAAGGATCCGCGGGCGCCGAAGGCCAAGCGATCGTCCGCAAAGAAGACCACCAAGAAGAAGGCGACCAAGAAAAAGGCCGCGTCCAAGAAGACGAGCACGAAGAATGCCGCCAAGAAGTCCGTCACGGCCAGCGACAAGAAGACCGCCACGACATCCGACTCGTCGAAGCGGAGCACGGTCGGCTCGACGAGCTAGTGTCCTTGCCAACAAGGTCTTGACGGAAATTGAGCATGCGGGTGCCCAAACGCAGTCGGCTCACGCGCTGACGCTTGTGGCTCTGATCGGCGCTCGACGTTCGTGACTCAATCGAGACCGGCCTCGCACTCATGCCGGCGCGCACGGAGCCATGTCGCCCCCTCATCCCGGAGCAAATGCGGCGAGTACGCGGTGATCACACGCAGTCCGACCGCGTGGGACAGCAAGCACAGGCGTGGTCGCGTTCATCGTGCTATAATTCAGCGATGCCGGACACGATCTACCTCGACAACAACGCCACGACGCAGCCGCTGCCGGAGGTCGTCGACGCGGTGGCCGAGTGCCTCCGCACGCAATATGCCAATCCGTCAAGCGTGCATCAGTTCGGACAGACCGTTCGGCACGCCGTGGAGCAGGCGCGCCGGCAGGTTGCCGAGCTGATCGGGGCGGAATCGAAAGAAGTCATCTTCACCAGCGGCGGCACGGAAAGCATCAACCTCGCGATTCGCGGAGGGGTGGCCGAGCGTCCGGGCAAGCGCCGCGTGGTCACGACGGCCGTCGAGCACTCGGCCGTGTTGCGCGTCGTCGAGCAACTCGAAGAAGAAGGCTACGAGGTCGTGCGCGTCGGGGTAGACGTCCACGGTCGGCTGAACGCCGACGAATGGTCCGACGCCCTCACGGACGACACGGCCATCGCGTCGATCCTGCACGTCAACAACGAGACGGGCGTGATCTTTGATGTCAAGCCACTGGCACAGGTTGCGGCGGATCGCGGCATTCCGGTGCACGTCGACGCGGTGCAGTCGGCCGGCAAGCTACCCATTGACGTGCATGATTGGCCGGTGGCGTACGTCAGCATGAGCGCCCACAAGTTTCACGGCCCGAAGGGCATCGGCGCGCTCTACGTGCGCCGGCGGGCTCGGCTGCACGCCCAGATTGTCGGCGGCAGTCAGGAGCGACTCCTTCGCGGTGGGACGGAGCACGTGCCGGGGATCGTCGGCATGGGGGTGGCCGCCATGGCCGCGAAGCGCGAGATGAGCAACTGCACGGAGCGCATCGGCGCGATGCGCGATGCCTTCGAGCGCGGCGTGCTCGAGGTGATCCCGTTCGCCCGGGTGCACGGCGCTGAGTCCCCGCGCATCTACAACACGTCGAACATCGGGTTCGAGAACCTGCAGGCGGATGCGATCCTGATCGTGCTGAGCGAGGCGGCGATCTGCGCCTCGGCCGGCGCCGCGTGCAGCAGCGGGTCGCTGGAGCCGTCACACGTGCTGAAGGCGATGGGCATCGAGGATCGCCTTGCCCACGGCGCGATTCGTTTTTCTTTTTCGCGATTCAACACGCCCGCGGAGATGGAGCGCGTCGTCGCGGCCCTGCCGAATCTGCTCGGTAGGCTGACCTCGCTGGCCGGGCGATAGCGACGCACCTGAATCCCGCACGGTTGTGACAATTCTCTGGGGTCGTCGGTGCCGATCAGCGGATATAATGAGAGTGAGATTCCCTGGTTGAAAGGACCCCTATGACACAAGCGATGATCGGCGTGATCGGCGGGACGGGCCTCGGGGAGGCGATGACGAGCGACACCGGCGGCCAATCGGTCGAGATCGATACGCCCTTTGGCCGGCCGAGCTGCCCCCCGCTCGTGACCCGGTGGGAAGGCGTCGACGTCGCGTTCTTGCTACGGCACGGCGAGGGCCACCACCTCAGCCCCAGCATGGTCCCCTACCGGGCCAACATCTGGGCGCTCAAAAAGCTGGGCGTCTCCGCGATCATCGCCAGCGGCGCGACTGGCAGCTTGCGCGAGGAGTTCGAGCCCGGGCAACTGGTGCTGTGCGACCAGGTCATCGACAAGACCTTCCGGCGCGACGGCACGTTCTTCGACGACGGGCTCGTCGCGCACGTCGAGATGGCCGAGCCGTTTTGTCCGCGGCTACGCCGTCTGCTGCTGGAGACGGCGAAACGCATCGACGTCACCACGCACTCGGCGGGTACCTACGTCTGCATGGAGGGTCCGCAGTTTTCGACGCGGGCCGAATCGCTCATGCACCAAGCCTGGGGCGGCGACCTGATCGGCATGACCTGCATGCCCGAGGCGAAGCTCGCGAAGGAGGCGGAGATGTCCTACGCCCTCGTCGCCCTGCCGACGGACTACGACGCGTGGCGTCCGCACGATCCGTCGAAGCCGGCCGCCTCGTTGCTCGAGGAAATCATCGGCAACCTCAACCACGCGAGCGAGCAGGCGACGAAGCTGATCCACGCCGCCGTCAAGGCCATCGCGGCGATGGATGCGCCGTGGGAGGCACCCCACACGCTGGATCTCGCCATCTGGTCGGACAAGTCGCGAATCGAAAAGGACCATCGGACGCGACTCGAACCGATTCTTGCGCGGTACCTGAAGGCATGACGACCTCCACGCCAGCACACGGCGGAATTCGCAGGCGACGCGCTCGAGTGCGCTGGCTCGTCTGCGTGTTTGCCTGCGCGCAGCTCGTCGGGGTCGCGTCGGCCCAACTGATCGACGCTCCGGTGGTCAAGGGTGACCCGAAAGACGCGGACGGTGGTCACGATGTCTACCTCAACGATAGCTTCGAGGCGGCGGATACGTTCTCCACGGCGAAGTCGCTGACCGAGCGCGGGCGATGGAGCGAGGCGGCCGAGGCGCTTCAGCGGGTGGCGGACCGTTTCGGCGACCACCTCGTCAAGCTCGCGCCGGGGCAATACGTCGGCGTGCGGCGTCACGTCCGCGACGTCATCTGTCACTGGCCGCACGCGGGCATCGCCGCGTACCAGCAGTTGTTCGACAAGGAGGCGGCCGATGCCTATCGAAAGCTCACGCCGTCGCAGTCGCTGGAAGACTACGCGATGGTCTTCGAGCGCTATTTTCCGACGACGGTCATGGCCGATCGCGCAGCGGAGATTGCGGAGCGTGCGCTGGAGGCCGGCGACCTTGCGTTGGCCCGCTCCGTCCTGGAGCAGACGCAGCGGGAGCACCCCGACGCGTCCGCGTATCAGATCGAGCATGGCAGCCTTCTGGCGATTCTCGACGCGATGCAGGGTCGTCTCACCGACCCCGACAACCTGCCCGACTCGCTGCGCGATGCATCGATCCGCTGGAAAGGCCAGGAGCGTCCGCTTCGAGAGGTGATTGTCGAGGTGGCCGGGGGATTTGCAGCGCTGCGACGCCCGCCCGACCCGCAAAACTGGCCGATCTTCGGTGGCGACGCCAGCCGCGACCGTCCGTCGACGACCACGGTCGACGAACTTGGGTTGCTCTGGCGGCGCGACCTGTCGGAAACCGATCCGGACACCCAGCCCCCGGCGCCACCGCTCACGGACGACGACGAGTCGCACGTCCATTCGCGGGATCTGACCGTGGAACCCGTGGTCGCCGACGGCATCATCTACGTGCAGAAGTACCGGTCGATCATTGCGCTACGGCAATCGACGGGCGGCGAGGTGTGGCGGTTTGATGCGGAAGAAACGCCGAACGCGGACACGCTTTACGCCGAGGACCGGCCGCCGGGCTGGGACGCCGTGACCGTACACGACGGGCGGGTCTACGCGTCTCTTCCGGGCGACACGATTCCGTATTACAGCTATGACTCGTCGCGCACGCCGCATGAACTTCTCTGCCTGAACGCTTCAGACGGCTCGGTCATCTGGCGCACGAACGAGCACCTTTCCGACGAGCGCTTCGCGGAGATCCACTTCGACTCGTCGCCGCTGGTCTATCGCGATCGGGTGTACGTGGTCGGGCGGCGCAGCCGCTCCTTCGGATTCGAGGACTGCTACCTCTATCGGCTGGACGCCGACACCGGAACCGTGCTCGGGCGTACCCACGTGGGCAGCGCGTCGACCGGCGGCTTCGGCGCGCGTCCGGCGACGCGCACGGTGGCCGCCATGCGCGGGGACACGATCTACGTCTGCTCCAACCTGGGTTCGATCGCGGCCGTCTCGGCGCACACCGGAACGGTGCGATGGCTCCGACTCTACGGCGGGGCGCCACCCGATGGTTCGGACGAGTCAAGCCCGTACAGCTCGGAAGTGCTCCCATGGCAGTTCAATCCCGTCTTTGTCGACGGCGATCGACTCGTCGTCACGCCGAACAACGGCTCCGGCATTCTCGTGAGCGATCGCGACACCGGCACTTTGCTGCAGAACGTACCGCGCGATCCCATCGGCGGGATGGCCTCCGTCTTCGGCGAGCACGGCGACCTCGTATGCGGGGCGGGGAAGGCGGTCACCTGCTACGACCTGAAGGCCGGGCAGGTGCGCTGGACGACTCCTCTTCCGGCGGATGCGCATCTGCTCGGGCGCGGCGTGTGGGCGGATGACCGTCTGATCGTGCCGACGGGTCAGGGCATCAGCTTCTTTGCGATCGCCGACGGCGCGCGCACCGACATTGCCTGGAACATCGACGCGGAAGGTGGCAACCTGTTGGCACTTCCAGACCAGCTCATCGTCGCCGGCGAGCACACGATCTCCGTGTACGTGCGGAAGACCGAGATATGGAAGTCGCTGCGCGACCGCATGGCCGCGGCGCCGACCGATCCGAAACCGGCGCTGGAACTCGCGGAGCTTGCCGTTCGCAGCGGAGAAAAAAAGGACGGACTGGCCGCACTACGCGAGGCGGACCGCCGCGCCACCGAAGCCGAAAGCGTCACCGACGCCTCGATCACCGGGCGGCTGTTCACCGATGCCGTGTCGTTCGCCGAATCGCTGAAGCGCATCGGCGATTTGACGTCGGACGAACTGGACCAACTCTTCTCCATCGCCGCGCGCTATCCAACCGACGCCGAGGAGCATTTGGACTATCGCGTGCGCTTCGCCGACCTGTTCGTCGCGGACAAACGGCCCGAACGAGCGATGGAGCTGTATCATCAGATTCTCCGAGACCGCTCGTTGCGCGAGCTGAAGGCCGATCGGCGCAAGGATGGCGGGATCACCGCGTCCGCCATGGCGCAGTCGAAGATCGCGGCGTTGATCCAGGATCATGGGCCGGAGCTGTACGCTCCGTTCGAGGCCCGTGCGAAGGCGCTCGTCGAAAGCGGCACGACGGCCGGCGACGCCGCGACGCTGGAGCGGGTCGTCGACATCTATCCCAACAGTCAGGCGGCCGCGGACGCGCTGATCGGCCTGGGTGACCTGGCCCACAAGAACGACCACCCGATGCACGCCGCACGACTCTGGTCGCGGGCGTATCAACGCTATGCCCATCGGGCCGATCGACCGGAGCTGATGCGACGGATCGCGGATGCGTATGAAAAGGCCGGGCGGGCGGACTTGGCGTATCGCTGGCTGACCAAGGCCGCGCGGGAGTATCCGCAGGCGGAGACGACCTACCGCGGCAAGAAGGTTTCGCTGGCCACGTATCGCGATCGGCTCGCTGGCGTGCGGGAGACCGTCGAGCCGCGGCGCCCGCACATCACGCTTCCGCTCGACCAGGCGTTCGAGCGGTCGTTTTCCGAGTCGATCCGACTGCTGGAGCCGAGGTTTTCCGAGGACCCGCGGGAGCGATGGAACCGCGCGTTCGTCTACGGCGACCATCAGATTCGCGCGATCGACCCGACCACGGCCGACGATCTCTGGCCGAAGCCGTTCGACGTGCGCATTCGCCCGGAGCTCCTGCTGGCGACGGACGACGCGGCGCTGTTTGCCACGGCGTACGAAATCTTCTCCGTGGACGCCAAGACCGGCAAGCGCGTCTGGACGGTCGGCGCATATCCGCCCGACTTCGACGAGGCGCATGCCGATTGGGAGGACGGCCAGGTGCTCCGACAGCATGCGCTTCACGGAAACACGTTGGTCAGCGTACGGGATGGCGGAGACGTGTCATGTATTGACATTTCATCGGGGGCGGTGCGCTGGTCGCGCAACTACAAGTCCACGCCGGGCCCGACACTGGCGGTGTTCGACGACCTCGTGGTCTATGCCGCGCTCAGCGACGGCCGGCTGCGGGTCCACCTGATCGACACCGCGACCGGCGACGCACACGGCATTGTGGACACGGACATCGAGGAGGTGCCGGAACGGGTCTTCATGACCATCGATGGCCAGGTGATCGTGGTCACGCCGCGTACGCTGGCCGCGTTCGACGCGGACTCGCAGCAGCGGCGATGGCAGGTGCGGCTGCGCGGGCAGTTGCGCCCGGCGTCGGTGTTGATGGATCTCGACGCGATCTTCTTCTGCCAGGACGGCCGCCGGCTGCAGAAAGTCTCGCTCGACGACGGACGCATCATTTGGGAGACCGACGAACTGACGACGCGACCGGACAGCGAGCCGGTGACGCGGCGCGAGGGCCCCTATCTGATCGTCACCACCGCCCGATCGGTCTCGGCCGTCGATCCGATCAACGGGATGACGCTGTGGCAGGGCACGCACGCGGAGCAGCCCAACTTCGTGGCCACGTTGATCACCGACTCGTATGTCGTCGCGGTGGACCGATCGGACGACGTGCCGAACGGCAAGACGATCGCCTACTTCTACGATCACCGAAACGCCAGCGGACTGATCCCGCCCGGCGGCGCTCCTGACCTGGGCCCGATGGAGGATGTGCGGACGGTTCTCGCGTTCGACCGATCGTTGATGATCCAGGCGGGCTCGTCGCTGCTCGGCATCACCGACGTCGCTAAAGGGAAACCATAAGCGTGCCCGCGGGTATGGTGCGCGTGGGCATCGGGCGGGGTGGCCGCTCGTCGCGTCACCTGCAGGCGGCGGCTGCTATGCGACAACCATGAACGAGACCCGCCCAGCCTATTCGGTTGTCTTCCTGCGCGGCTTGCGAAAGCGCTGTCCGCGGTGCGGCCGGGGCGACATCTTCGCGGCCTGGTACACGATGCACGATCACTGCGGCGATTGCGGGCTCGAGTACGAACCGGAGGCGGGCAGCACGTGGGCGTTCATGTACGTCTCGACGGCCGGCATCACCGGGTTGATCATCGTCGCCATGCTCCTCATAGGCATAGCGCACCTTCGCATCTGGCGGATCGTGGTGCTGCCGATCGCGATCCTTGCGATCGGATGCACCTTGCCGATTCGCAAGAGCCTGGCCGTCGGAGCGGAGTACCTGATTCGCCTCGCCAGCGACGCGGATGAACCGGACCCGACGAATTCCACCGACTGAAGCTCCGCTGGTCGGGGTCGTTTCATGCGACGCGCGAGTGGCAACAGTGCGGTGACGGCCGGCATGCCCTCCGGTTCCCTTAGTAGCTGCGCCGGCCGGAACGCACCTTGCAATGCACATTGCAATTTGATACGATGACCACCGTCGTCAACGGTCGGCCGGGTCGTTTCCCTGCCTGACAAGTCCCGCCGCCGTCCTGACACGCGTTATAGCGGGAGGGATACATGCACTCGCCACATCGAACCGCGTCAACGCCATCATTCCATCTGCCGAGGCTCCTCCTCGCACTTGGCCTGTGCGCCGGTGTTTCCTTCGGGCAGCCCACCGACGACGAAGTACCCCTCCGGGTGTACCCGCTGACGTCGAAGACCGTGCACATCGTGTCGAATCGGACCGGCGGCGCGGCTGGCACGGACGAGAAGTTGATCTATGACAATCCGCTGGGGAACGTAGCCGTCGAGCTTCAAGCCAGTTTGTTGCTGTCTGACGATCTCACGCTTGCGGTGCGCAGTGGCTGTCCGCTTCGCAGCTATCGCCTTCAGGTCATCGGCAAGGCGGACCCGGACGGCTGTGGGGGGCCGGGTGCCTCTTGCGGCCCGGTGACAATCAACTTCGAGCTACTGAGCGAATGCCCCGGAGCGGGCGGCACGCCGATCGAAGGTACGGCCGGCTGCGTGTCCAACGACCCCACGCGAACGGATTGCCTGCCGCTGATATCCGAGTTCGACGTGACTGAAGTCGAGTTCGTCGTGCCGCAAGATCAGGAGATTCTGTTGCCCGGGCGGGTCTGGCTGGGCGTGTGGACCAGTCGGCAAAACGCCGGCGTGGTCGTCGGCGCGCCAGCGCTGGTCGGTTATTCGGACGATGTGATTGACTATCCGGGCTTCCCATGCAACGCCAGTTTCGGCGGTTTTCCTTCTCAACCGCACGCGAGCTTTCACGCTTCGGTCTATGGCGACACGGCGTGTGCGGACGCCTTCCCCACGTATCAGAACATTCGCACTTCCCAGCCCGGGGTCAATGCCGGCGCTAACAACTGCATCGCCGACGACATCCAGGTCAATCGCACCTGCCGCATGGTGGAGATGGAGGTTGGCCTTCGGGGCAGCGGCATCTACGACCTCGAGCTTCGTGAGGGCAGGCCGGCCGAGCCATTCGCACCGTCCGTGCCAATCGGTGATTGCAAGAACGGCAGGGACAGCATGAACCAGTTCGCGATTCCCGGTACCTACCGGCGCTTCCTGGTCACCACGTCGGGGGCAACCGTTCGGCGATTCACGTTCGACCCACCGGTCGACCTGCCCGAGGGCCCTATCTTCGCGGTGCTGGTACCTAACAACATCTACGCCACATGGATCCTTACGGGCAAAGACGCCGCCATCGGCAGCACGTCGGCCCTGTTCTGGAAATGGCAATTCAACGCGTGGCAGTCGGTGCTACCGTCGAACAACAACCATGGCGGCCTGCAACTGACAATCACCTGCGATGGTCAGCCGCCGACGGGCGCGTGCTGCGACATGCTCACCGGTGCCGAAGAAGGCGACGCCACCTGCCGCGAGGTCGCGGATTTCAATTGCCCGACGTTCTTCGCAAGCGACTCCTTCAACCCGCCCTGGCAGGAGGCCATGACCTGCGCCGATGATCCTTTTCCTTTGCCGTGCGGCAAGGCCAGATGCTGTCTGCCGGATGACTCCTGCGAAAATCTGACGTACAACGAATGCGCGGCGATTGACCCGGTGTATGGCCCGCGATTCTGGAAGGCCGGCGAGTACTGCGAAGATCGCGAAAAGCCCTGCCCGTTTGCCGCCTGCGTCGACAACATCGGCACCGACAACGACTGCCAAGTTCCGCACGAGGGCCCCGGGTGCGGCGATCCGTTCTGCTGCGACGAAATCTGCCAGTTCGACTACTGGTGCTGCGCGGTACAGTGGGACGAACTCTGCGCCCAGCACTCCCTCGAAAGGACGGAAGACTGCAACTCAAAGCCTACGAACGACGAGTGTGTACCGACAAACTACACGCTCGGGGCCATCGACCTGGTCGTGAACGACCGGCCCGTGGCGGCCCACACGTCCTCGGCGAGCACATCCAGTTTGGACAGCTTCTGTTGTTACGGTGGCCTACGTTATTGCAACGGCGGTTGTTCTCCGGGAGGAGGCGTCCGCAAGCGCTGCCATGAGGACTCGGACTGCCGCGGGGCTGATGATGGCTACTGCGACTTTCCTGAGGATCTCTCACTGACCGGGCAATGCGTGGGGGGATGTAACGCGGGCCTCCCCTGCGTCTATGCGGGTGGCTACGGACCCGAGACGGTATGCACCAGTGGGATCAACGGCGGTCATCCGTGCAAGCCGCGCTGTATCAACGGCGCGCGGGACACGGAGCCGTGCGGCAACGTCGACGACTGCCCCGGCGGCATCGCGTGCGATGGAACGATCGATTGCGGGCTGGGTGTTGTTTGTGACAATTCGTTCTGCGAAGGCACCGAAGACGGCGTCTGCGCGCCGCCGGTGCCTGAGCCCGGCAATCCCGGCTACGGCTCCCTCTGGTACCGCTTCACCGTCCCGGACAACGGAAAACTGGGCGGCACCGCCAACATCGAGGTGTCCACCTGCGACAGCCTCCCACCCGCAAGCGACTCGCTACTCAACGTCTATGCGGTCGGCGACACGGATCGCGGGCTGTGCGGTGACCTGGGTCAGTGCGGGGACGGATCCATGTGCCGCGTATCGCTTCAAGACTGCGATGATCATACCATCTGCCACCACGACAACCGGCAGTGCAGCCTCGCGAGCCAGGATTGTCCGTCCGGTTTCACTTGCATCCTGGACGGTAACGAGGCGTGCAACCACCTGTCCCCCATCGGCTGCAACGACGACGCCCTGGACGCCTGCGGCGAAACCGGCTCGCCCTACAACTCCAAGATTTGCCTGACCGACCTGAAACGCGGCCAGACCTATTACGTTCTCCTGGCGGCCAAGACCGCGGCCGATCAGGCAACCTACAAGATCGGCGTGCGGGAGGTCGACGCCTGTGCGGCGCCGCCGGACGGCACGTGCGTGGCGGGCTACTGCGCTGGTGGCACGCGGAGTTGGCAGGTGTGCACCGTCGACGACGACTGCACCTCGCCGGAGCCGCCGGCCAACGACTACTGTTCGAATGCCATCCCGCTTCCGGCCACGATCGGCGAAACCGTCGTGCCCTTCGATCTGGCGAGCGCGACCTTCGACTGCGATGTAGCGCCCTGCAACACGAACCTGCACAACGACATCTGGTATACCTGGACCGCGCCGGCCGAAGGCACGGTGGACATTTCCACCTGCGCCGACGGCACGCACGACGCGCCGGACACGGAGATGATGATCTACTTCGGCTGTTCCTGCCCGCCATCGACCTGGCCGCCACCCCTCTGCTATTCCAACAGCATGAATAGCGCCTGCATCACTAGCGCGAGTACGAACGTACCGTTGCAAGTGTCCGCCCGCGACTGCCTGGCGATTCGGCTTGGGGACAACCGGGGCTTCGGCGGCATCGGCGACATGACCGTTGACTTCACGCCGACCCCGCCGTGCGACCCTGGCCAGCTTATCGCCGACGAGCCTGCCAACGGCACCATCGACGCCGGCTGGGACTCCGCATGCATGGGCCGGGAAGTCGGCGTGAAAACGGTCACCGTGTCCGCTCCGCCGAACAATGCCGCGCCGGAATGTTGGACGCTGTGCGAGTCGGGCACGACGCTTCCCGATGGAACCGAGCTACCTCCGAACCACATTGTCGATGTGGAGGAAACATCGCCCAGCAGATACGCCCTCGCGCTCGCGCGGCCGATCACGCCTGGGCAATGTACGACCATCAGCTACAACGCCATCAGTGGTGATCCGGCGTCGGTGACGTTTCGATCCCTCCCCGGCGACGTCAATGCAAGCGGCGTGACCCACGTCGACGACGTGTTGGGGCTGATCGACGTGATCAATGGCTTACAGCCACCTGCGTGGGGAACCTACAGTACGGACGTCGACCGGAGCGGCGCGACCAATCCGGGGGACATCCTCGCCGTCATCGACGCCATCAACGGCGCCGGTTCCTGCGCACCGTGGCTCAACGTGGGGATCCCCGAAGACTGCGGCCCGTGTGCCGGGCCCTGAGCCGACTTGAAAGCGCGCGAACAGTCTCGCTATTGCCTGGAGAACGAGTCCATGAGTAACCGCGGCACCAACGATCGACCGGCACCCGCGACGTGCCACGTGCATGGCCGTGCCGGCCGGCATCGCCTGGTGACATGCCTCGCCGCGTGCCTTTTTCTGATGCTCGCCCCCGTCGCGCGGTCGCAGAAGGCCGAACCAACGGATGTGCGGCTCCGGCACCTGGAACGATTGGACGATCCCTACCGCCCGCGTCCCGCGACGCCGCCGCCCGGCATTCCCGCGGGCCGCGCGGTCGTGGAGCGCGACGGCTTCGTCAGCGTGCAGGTCAACGTCGACGAGTTCGGAAACAACATCCCGGGCGACGCGGCCAACGAACCGACGATCGCCGTCGACCCGACCGACCCCAGCCGCATCGTCATCGGCTGGCGGCAGTTCGACACCATCGAGTCCAACTTCCGCCAGGCCGGCGTCGCCTACAGTCACGATGCAGGCAAGACCTGGACCTTTCCAGGCGTCCTGACGCCGGGCGTCTTTCGTAGCGACCCCGTCGTCGTAGCGGATGCCGACGGACGGTTTCACTACCTCAGCCTCCAAATCGATCCCTGCTACTTTTGCGAGTTGTTCACCTCGACGGACGGTGGCGTGACCTGGGGCGACCCGGTGTTTGCCTACGGCGGTGACAAAGCCTGGATGACCGTGGACACGACGGATGGCATCGGGCGTAACAATCTGTACCAAAGCTGGACCGAGTACTCGGGGTGTGGCGGTGGTACGTCGTTCGCACGCTCGACGGACGGCGGCGCGAGCTTCAGCGATCCACTGAACGGCATGCCACATTGGGGTACGCTGACGGTCGATCTCAATGGCACGTTGTACGCCGCGGGCACGGCCGGCGTCGTCAAATCCGAGAACGCGCAGGATCCAGACGTGACGCCCACGTTCACCGAGCCGATCCACGTTGAACTGTACGGAACCCTCGAATACGGGCCAGCGCCCAATCCCGATGGCCTCGGAGGTCAAATGTGGATCCGGACGGACCGGAGTAATGGCCCGTTCACCGGCGATCTCTACGTGCTTGCCAGCGTCGCGCCCGATTCGAGATACTCCGACGAAGTGATGTTCGCGCGCAGCATCGACGGCGGCGAGACCTGGAGCGAGCCGGTGCGCGTGAACGACGACCCGGCGGGCACGGACGCGTGGCACTGGTTCGGCACGATGGACGTCGCCCCCGACGGCCGCATCGACGCCGTTTGGAACGACACACGTAACACCGGGAAGGCAAATCTCTCCGAACTCTTCTACTCGTACTCCCTCGACGGCGGTCACACCTGGGCCGAGAACATCCCGGTCAGCCCGGTCTTCGACAGCCATGTCGGTTGGCCGAACCAATACAAAATCGGGGACTACTACGGCATGGTATCGGACAACCTCGGTACCAGCGTCGCCTACGCGGCCACGTTCAACGGCGAGCAGGACGTGTACTTTCTGCGCATCGAGGCGCTCGACTGCAACCACAACGGCATCCTCGATAACCAGGATCTTGCCTCCGGCTTCAGCCACGACTGCAACGGCGACCAAGTGCCCGACGAGTGCCAGCCGGACTGTAATCATGACGGCGAACCGGACGTCTGCCAGATTCTCGCCGGGGCGCCGGACTGCGACGGCAACATGCAACTCGATCAGTGCCAGGCGGATATCGATGGCGATGGGATCATCGATCCGTGCGACGACGATATCGACGGCGATGGCGTGCCGAATGCCGAAGATGTGTGCCCGTATGCACCGGTCTTCGGCCCGGCATTGGCCGACGGCATGCCGACGTTCAGCACTGACGACGACTGCGGAATCGACCTCTGGGATTATTGGCGGATGTTCAACTGCATCATCGGCGGCCGACCCGATGTGCCGCCTCCGCCCGAGTGCTACGAGCGGTTCGACGTCGACTTCAGCGGGACCATCGACCTGCGCGACTTCGCCGTCTTTCAAGTCACGTTCACCGGCGATCAGTAGACGGCTCTGGCGCCAGCGGTGGACGAGCCTCGATTGATCCTTTAAGACACCGCCATGTCGAATCCGTGGTGGAGCCGGACATCCAGCCTGTTGGCGAGCGCGCAGATGGAGCATGCGTCGGCGTGGGTGGAGAACCCGGCCGGGATTCTCGCGGTCCTGCTGGCCGTGCTCGCGATCATCTTCTACCTGGCGCAGCATCCGGCGACCGGGCGATTCTTCAAGATCGTTCCGTCGCTGGTGTTCTGCTACTTCGTGCCGACCACGCTGACGACGCTCGGCGTGATTCCCGACGAGTCCGCGCTGTATGGCTGGATCAAGAGCTACGTGCTTCCGGCGAGTCTGCTGCTGCTGGTGCTCTCGCTCGACGTGCCGGGGATCATCCGATTGGGCCCGAAGGCGGTCATCATGCTGCTGGCGGGCACGGCCGGGGTGGTCATCGGCGGGCCCATCGCGCTTTGGATTTGTCTGCACACACTGCCCGAGGGCTGGGCGCTGCCGGCGGACGCGTGGCAAGGTATGTCCGCCCTCTCCGGAAGCTGGATCGGCGGCGGCGCGAACTACATCGCCATCGGCCAGATCGCCGGCGCATCCGACAAGATGATGGGGCTGATGGTCATTCCCGATGTGCTGGTGGCCAACATCTGGATGGGCGTACTGCTGTTCTTGTCCGGAAAACAGCACGAGATCGACAAGCGAACCGGCGCCGACGCCCGAGCGATTCGCGATCTCGAAGATCGCATGACGGACTTCCACGAGCGCGTCAACCGCATCCCGAGCTTGACCGATCTGATGCTGATTCTCGCGCTGGGATTCGTCGGCAGTTGGATCAGCTACAAAGGCGGCGTCTGGCTGGACGGTCTGTGCGCGTCGTGGCAGAGCGGCGGCGCGGCGTGGGCCGAATCGTTTCGCAACATCGTGTCGGCCACGACGTGGAAGTTCATCATCGTCACCACGCTGGGGATGGTGCTGTCGTTCACGGCCGTCCGCAACCTGGAAGGCGCGGGCGCGTCGAAGATCGGCACCGTCATGTTGTACCTGCTCGTGGCGTGCATCGGCGCCGGCGCGAACTTTCAGCTCATCAAGAACGCCCCCGGGCTGGTCATCGCAGGGTTTGTGTGGATGGCCATCCACGTGGTGGTGCTGCTGGCCGTGGCGTGGATGATCCGCGCGCCGATCTTCTTCCTCGCCGTCGGCTCACAGGCCAACATCGGGGGCGCGGCCAGTGCCCCGGTCGTGGCGTCGGCCTTTCACCCCTCGCTGGCGCCGGTCGGCGTGCTGCTCGCGGTCGCAGGCTACGTGCTGGGAACCTACGCCGGCCTGGTGTGCCTGCAGTTGCTCAAGATCGTGGCAGGGGCGGGATAGTCATCCGATCGTAGCAAGGTCCCGGCGCGCAACTCATCGGACAAGCTCGATGCCGGCGTCGTCGAACTGGGAGACGATTGTTGCCGCCCAACCTTTGTTCGCGGCCGGACTTGCCGGACTCGGATGCAAGATCGAGCTGATGCGTACGTCGACGCCGTCGAGCGCGACGCGTGCCCGCTTTTCCGCGAACTTGCCGACGCCGATGACGTGCGTAGGCCGAAAGTGCTCGATCGTTCGGCGGAGGGCACGATCACAAATCGCTTCGAGCTTGCGGCGCGACGCGGCCGGCAGCTTATCCGGCGTGAAGTTGCGGCCGGATTCTTCGAGAAAGGCGAGCGGACAATAGTTGGAGACGAAGAATCGGCGGAAGAACCGCCGCGGTGTACCGAAGGTGTCGCGTGCCCAACCCCAGAGTCGCGCGCCGCTGACTTCGCTGCGTGTGCAGGCCAGGCCTTCGACCGGGCGCTTCGGGTGCTGCTTTTGCGGCCGCCTGATCGGGGCGTCGATCTTCAGCCAATCGCGCACGAGGTTCACCTCGCCGAACGGAATTCCCGTTTGCACCATGCCCCACGGCCCGGGGTTCATGCCGAGCAGCACGACCTCGCGCCGGCCCCGACCGTATTTTTCGAGATATTGCTCGTGCGCGGCCCGGGCGTAGACAAGCGGGTTGTAGACGTACGCGATGGGCTCGCTGAAGCGAAGCGGCTTCAATTCCCGAACGAGTTGGTCGGTCGTATCCGTCGGCGTCATGGTGACCGGGAGTGTAATGCATTCTCATCTGATGTGGGAGGAGGCGAAGCCACGAGGCGATCCGCCCGAGGCGGACAGGCTCCGCGACGAAGGGATGGAGGGACGAGGGGACGAAGGGGCGAAGCGACGAAGGGATGGAGGGACCACGCAATCAGAGCCGCGAGCGTGAGCGAGCGGGCCGAGCGCCAAACGGTGCGGCGTACATCCGAAACGTGCGCGGGTGCCATGCTTTCCGCGCAGCGGAAGCATGCTCGACGCGGGTGCCGCTCCCGGCATCACTTCACGGCTTGGGATAGCGATACACGCAGTGTGGGCCGTGGGTAAGTAGTTCGATCGTCTTTTCGTAGCGTGCCCCGAGCCGCTCGGCCACGCGCTTCGATGGCTCGTTTGTCGGATCGATGTAGCTCACGAGGCTCTCCGCCCGCACTGTCTTCCACGCGTAGTCGCGCGAGAACCGCCCTGCCTCCGTCGCGTAGCCCTTGCCCTGCATGTTCGGCATGAGCCAGTAACCGAGCTCGAGCTCCGGCCAGCCGTCGGAGAACCAAAGACCCACGCAACCGACGAACGCGCCGGTCGCCTTTTCCTCAACGGCCCAGTAGCCGTAGCCCTTGAGCACCCAATGACCGGCCACCGCGGCCAGGCGACGCCACGCCCCCTCGCGATCGGTCACCCCGCCGACGTAGCGCGACAATTCCGCGTCCGCGAAGTAGCCCGCGAACACCTCGAAGTCGCGCTCCTCCCACTGTCTGAGGATCAAACGTTCCGTCTGCTGCTCGATCATGCCGGAATTCTATCCGAAGCTGCAGCGGCCGCCACTCGTGCGTGCGACGAATACCTACGGACTCGTCCCGACGTTTCAAACGGATTCAATATCGGCATGCTTGGACGACGTCGTCGAAGCGTCGGAGCCGTCCGCCTGAGGCGGATTAGGGAGCGCGCCGAACTCCAACGGTACTGGTGCTCGTCATACAAGCTCACTGCTCAAAGAGCAGTGGCACAGATCGTACGCGTCCCGAAGTGACAAACTACATCTCCGCGATCGCGTCGGCCACGGCGTCGAAACCTTCGTTGCGCATCGAGCTGACCTTCCAGATCGGCCGGTCCTTCCCGACGACACCCGTGAGCTGCGCTTCGGTCGCGTCCGCGCCGGGCAGGTCGCACTTGTTGATCACGAACGAGCCGGCGATTTCCATGATGCCGGCCTTCGAGAACTGAATCGCGTCACCGCTTTCCGGCATGAGCAGCAGCACCACATGGTCGGTGAGCTTGCGAATCGCCACGTCGGACTGACCGGCCCCCACCGTCTCGACGATGATGAAATCGAACCCGAAGCCGTTGAGCATGCCGACGACCTCCTCCGCGCGAGGCCCGAGGCCGCCCTGCACCTCGCCCGAGGCGAGCGACCGAATGAAAAAGTCGTGGTCCGGCTTGCCGCTCATCATGCGCAGCCGATCACCCAACAGCGCCCCGCCCGTCACAGGGCTGCTCGGGTCGACGGCCACCACCGCCACGCGCTTGCCGCGCTCGCGCAGCTTCTGCCCGAGCTTGGCGATGAACGAACTCTTGCCGACGCCCGGCGCCCCGGTCACGCCGATGACCTTGGCCGTGCCCTCCGGCGGCGTCCAGCCGGTGATCGGCTCGCCGCGCTGCACCGTGGAGATGATCTTCGCCAGCGCCCGCTGATCGCCTTTTTCGTAACCGGCGATGAGCTGCGCCCGCTCGAGTGGCGGGTGCGCGGCACACAGCTCGTTGACCTTCTCGATGATGTCGTTGATCGGCGAGCCGGGATTGAAGACGGCCGCCACCCCCATCTCGAGCAACTTCGGATGATCCTCGACCGGCACGATGCCCCCGAGCACCAGCGGAATGTGTTCGATGCCGAGTTCGTTGCGGAGTTTCAGCAGCTCCGGCATGACCGTCATGTGCGCCGCGGACAGCAGGCTCACGCCGACGACGTCGACGTCCTCCTGAAGCGCCGCGTGCATCGTCGCCTCGCACGTCTGCCACAGCCCGGTGTAGATGACCTCGATACCCGCGTCGCGAAACGACCGTGCCAACACTTTGACACCACGATCGTGCCCGTCCAGCCCGATCTTCGCCAAAAGCAAACGCGCATGTTCCGTAGCCTGTTCGGTCATCTGTGCTTCCTCGATTCCCGCGATCAATACCACCATGGCAAAACACTACCAGTATCCTGACCATGCACAAACGGCGCTCCAGTTTCGAGCCAACCAAAGTGTCGATCCCATGGGGCGTCACTCTCCGCTGAAACACCGCCGTACGAGATTGAGCACATCGGTGAGGACATCTTGCGGAACCGAGCCTACTACGTCTAACACCTTGCGCTTGTCAAGCGTCCACAAGCGACCACAACGAACTGTCGTTGAGACAGTCAACCCAGTGATCGAGAAATCCGGGCGCCGGTCCGAGATTTCAACGTCGTAACTGCGTGGAAACCGAATGTTCGACGATTTCGTCGTGAACGCAACGATCACATCGGGGTACTTCGCATTGAACGCTTGGTTTGAAACAACAACTGGAAAGCGGCTCTTGGTTTGCTCGGAATCGGAGTATTGCACGGCAGCCCGTAACACCTCACCCGGAACAGGAACCCACTCCGTGGCTGCCATTCTCAATCCTCGGCACTTGCGGCACTGCTTGACCAGTCCTCATCCTCTGGCGCGTCGAGACCAGCGTCCAGTTCCTCAGGTCGAGTCGGACCCACGTCAAACGCCAGCCAGCCAGCGTCCGGACGAGCACGGACCGACGCCAGAAACCTGGTCCAGCCAGATTCAATATCCGCGTCGTCGACCACTATGTCCAAGTCAGGAGCACTTATTCGTACACAGTCGCCCAAACGCCCGAGGATCACTCGAACGACACGAATCGCCCGGCATTCGCCAATATACGTCGACTCTTCGACCGGCTCCGTCCTGGTCTTCCCGCCACGATGAATATCCGATCCCAGGCTGGCTCGACTATCCAGTCTATCATGCATAGGCGTTGCCCCTTGCAGAAGAGCGAAACCGACTACTCCTTCCGATCACTATCGAACTCGTGCAGCATTGGGATAATCTCGTTCTTTAGAAACTCCGCGCCACGGTCAAATACGACCTCAGCCGAATCGTGATCTACCGCGTTCAGCGGCTTCGGCATCGTTGTGTTGGAATTTACCTCTATCCATACGGATCGATCGTCCCGCCAGGAAGTGATCTTTGCATCCATAATCATCGGAACTTGCTGGTATTTGCGATGCGAACTGAAATGGAAGCCCACGCTGTGCGGAGGCTCGCAAAGGCACCGACTAAATTGCTCACCTAGGCTCAACACCTTGTCGGCCATGAACGATCGCGAGCTCTCGGAGGAGCGCGGCGTGACCAGCGCTCGAATGCATGAATTCTGGAGGACGATTACGGTGGAGGGAAAGCGACGAAACCAACAATCGAGCACCACTTTCATCTTCCGCCCAAATTCGTCAATTGAATCAGTTGCAAACTCCTCCACAACCGTCAATTCATCGGGAGTGTATAGGATCTTGCTGAACGATTCCCCACCAAACTGCGATGCCCCCCTAGTCTTGGTTAGTTCACATCGACCGGGTCGATGCGAGAAATCATCGTAGCCGCCTAGCTCCTTAGTGTTATTGAGGTCCGCAAAGAACTCCTGGAATTGATCGCGCGCGAATTTTTGCTCAGGTGAGTCCGGCCCGATTACACTCCACTTCACGCGGAAGTGAATCGGTTGAAGCGAGTTTAGCATGATCCGCTCCTGGAGTTGCCCAATCGAACAGCGCCCATGATACCCGGAGCTACCACTCCGGTCCACCGTCGTACGCGCCGAAGACGCCCTTCATGGTCTCCATCATCTCGCCGACGGTCGCGTCCGCCTTGGCCGCCGCGATCAAAGCCGGCATCATGTTGGCATCGGCGGTTGCATCCTCGCGAATCCGCTCCAGCGCCGCCTTGTGCTTGGCTGCGTTTCGATTCGCCTTGAGCTTCTTCAGCCGCGCGACCTGCTGATCCTCCGTGTGCTGCTCGATCTTGAGGATGTCCACCGTCGGGGCGTTCTCGTCCACGAAGTCGGTCACGCCGACGATCTTCTGCTCGCCGCCGTCGATGCGCTTCTGCTCGGCCTGGGCACTTTCCGCGATGCACCGCCGGAAGTAGCCTCGATCGACCGCGTTGAGCACGCCGCCCATCGCGTCGATCTGATCGAAGATCGCGTGCGCCTTCGCCTCGATCTCGTTGGTCATTTTCTCGACGAAGTAGCTGCCCGCGAGCGGATCGACGGTCTGCGTGATGTTCGTCTCGTGCGCCAGGATTTGCTGCGTCCGCAAAGCGAGCGTGGCCGCCTCTTCCGAGGGCAGCGCCAGCGTCTCGTCCATGCTGTTGGTGTGCAGCGACTGCGTGCCACCCAGCGCCCCGGCCATCGCCTGATACGCGACGCGAATCAGGTTGTTCATCGGCTGCTGCTCGGTCAGCGTCACCCCGGCCGTCTGGCAGTGCATCCGCAGCATCCACGAGCGCGGCTTCTTCGCCCCGAAACGATCTCGCATCGTGTGCGCCCAGATGCGCCGCGCCGCCCGCAGCTTCGCAATTTCCTCGAAGAAGTCGTTGTGCACGTCGAAAAAGAAGCTCAGCCGCGGCGCGAACTCGTCGACGTCCAGCCCGCGCTCGATCGACGACTCCACGTACTGCATCCCGTCCGCCAGAGTGAACGCCAACTCCTCGGCCGCGTTCGCCCCCGCCTCGCGGATGTGGTACCCGCTGATGCTCACCGTGTTCCACAGCGGCATGTGCTCGGTGCAATACTCGATCGTGTCGACCACCAGCTTCACGCTCGGACGCGGCGGAAACACGTACTCGTTCTGCGCGTGAAACTCTTTCAGAATGTCGTTTTGCAGGGTGCCGCGCAGCTTGTCCGGCGGGACGCCCTGCTCCTCGGCGACCGCAATGTAGAACGCCAGCAGGATCGCGGCCGGCGCGTTGATCGTCATGCTCGTGCTCACGTCCGCGAGGTTGATCCCGGCGAACAGATGACGCATGTCCTCCAGCGACGCAACGGCCACGCCGCACCGCCCCACCTCGCCGAGTGACAACGGGTCGTCACTATCCCGCCCCATCAGCGTCGGCAGGTCGAACGCGGTGCTCAGCCCCGTCGTCCCCTGCTGCAGCAGATACTTGAACCGCTGGTTGGTGTCGTCGGCCGACCCGAATCCGGCGAACAAACGCATCGTCCACAGTCGCTCGCGGTACATCGTGCGGTGAACGCCGCGCGTGTACGGAAACGTCCCGGGCTCGCCCAGGGCCGTCTCCGGGTCGAAGAAACCTAGGTCCTCGGGTGCGACAAACGGCTGATCGCTCGTCGCGGCCTTACTCGCGCCGTCGCGGGGAATCACGCTCATGTCTTCCTCTTATTCCATCCAGTTGGCGGTCCGTTTCTCCAAAAACGCGCCGATGCCCTCGCGGCTCTGCGCATTCTTGAAGCAATCGGCAAACGCGCCGAGGTCGTCCCAATCGCGCGCCGCGCGCTTGGCGAGCGCGACGGCCGCCGGCGCCGCCCGCTTGAACGACTTGCAAAACGCCGCCACGCGCGGCGGCAAATCCTCCGTCGTGTTCACGACCTCGTCGATCAGGCCCCAGCCCATGGCATCCTCGGCGCTGATCGGCGTACCACTCAAGTATAGCTTTTTTGCCCTCGAAGGTCCGATCAATTTGGCGATTCGCGTGATGCCGCCCCACCCGGGGATCAGCCCCAGCGTCACCTCCGGCAGACCGATTTTCGCGTGTTTGATGGCGATTCTGAAGTCGCACGCCATCGCCAGCTCCAGCCCGCCGCCCAGCGCCGCCCCGTTGATCGCCGCCACCGTCACCGACGGAAGGCCTTCGAGATCGGAAAAAACGCCCTGACCGAACTGACCGTACTCCCGCGCCGCGTCCGCGTCGAAATGGGCCATGGCCTTCACATCCGCCCCGGCCGCGAAGACCTTGCCCTCCGCCGCGATCACCGTGGTGCGCACCTTCTCGTCCCGCCGCACCTTCGACAATGCCGCGCCGAAGCTCCGCAGCACGTCGGGCGACAACACGTTCAAACCCGATTCGGTGGAAAGCGTGATCGTTGCGTGCGATCCATCGATCGTCAGATTGACCTGCGTCTCATTCATAGCTGTAGAACCCCTGGTGAGTCTTGCGCCCCAAACGCCCCGCCAGCACCAATTTGCGAAGTAGCGGGCACGGGCGATACCGATCCTCGCCCAGGTCGCGATGAAGCACCTCGAGAATATCCAGGCACACGTCGAGCCCGATCAAATCGGCCAGCGTCAGCGGCCCCATCGGGTGGGCCATGCCGAGCTTCATGATCTCGTCGATCGCCTCGGCCGTCGCGACCCCGTCCTGCAGCGTGAAGATCGCCTCGTTGATCATCGGCATGAGCACGCGGTTGGAGACGAAGCCGGGATGATCGTTGCACGTCACCGGCGTTTTGCCCACGCTCTTGGCCAGCTCGACCGTCCGATTTACCGTGTCGTCCGACGTCTGCAACCCCCGCACCACCTCCACGAGCTTCATCACCGGCACGGGGTTGAAAAAGTGCATCCCGATGAACCGGTCGGGCAGGTCAGTCGCCGCCGCCAGTTGCGTGATGCTGATGCTGCTCGTGTTGCTCGCGAGAATGCCACCGTCTGTCACCAGGCCCTGGGCACTCTTGAGAATCTCGATCTTGATGTCCGGCCGCTCGGTCGCCGCCTCGACCACCAGGCCGCACGCGCCCACGTCCCCGATCGCGTTGACCGGGCTGATGCGCCCTTTCGCCGCCGCCGCGTCGTCGGCCGACATCTTGCCTTTTTCCACCGCGCGATCGAGCAGCTTGCCGATCTGCGCCATCGCCGAGTCGAGGGCGGCTGGCACGGTGTCGAACATCGACACCGCATATCCCGATTGCGCAAACACCTGGACAATGCCGCGCCCCATCGTGCCGGCACCAATCACACCTACCTTCAAATTCTGATTCGCCATGATCGTCACCTCAGGCCGCACTGCGGCCGTGCTGTGGCCCGAACGTCCAGAAGATTCGTTCCCCGGCGACGCGACGGCAGCCGCCGCGCCTACACCAAAGACCGGGCGATCACCAAACGGTGGATTTCACTCGTACCCTCGTACAACTCCGTGATCTTGGCGTCGCGCAGGAGCCGCTCGGCCGGGTACTCGCTGCAATAGCCGTAGCCGCCGAACACCTGCACCGCGTGGTTCGCCGCCTTGCTGCACATCTCGCTCGCGAACAGCTTCGCCATCGCCGCAGCCTGCACGTAGTCCTGCTTCTCATCCTTCATCCAGGCCGCGCGATACACCAGCGTTCGCGCCGCATCCACCCCGACGCGGATGTCCGCGAGCTTGTTCTGGATCGCCTGAAACTTGCCGATCGGTCGGCTGAACTGCACGCGCGTGCCGGCGTATTCCGTCGCGCACGCCAGACATGCCTCGCCGATGCCGAGGGCCTGCGAGGCAATGCCGATGCGACCGCCGTTCAGCGTCGTGAGTGCCACGCGAAGCCCGCGGCCGCGCTCACCGAGCAACGCGCTCTCGGGGATCACGCAATCCTCGAACACGAACTCGGCCGTCGACGAACAACGAATGCCCAGCTTCTTCTCGAGCTTGCCCACGCGACAGCCTGGTGTGTCCGTCTCGACGATGAACGCCGACAGCCGGTGCTTCGGGTCGTCCGGATCGGTCACGGCGATCAGCACCATGACGCCGGCCTGCTTTCCGTTGGTCACGAAAATCTTCGTGCCCTCGACGTGCCACCCGTCGCTCTTGAGTTCCGCGCGACACGTGGCCGCGCCGGCGTCGCTGCCGCTGCCCGGCTCGGTCAACGACAAACAGCCGATCATCTCCCCCGCCGCCATGCGCGGCAGGTATTTCTTCTTCTGCTCCTCGGTACCGAACGTAATGATCGGATCGGCGCACAGCGACTGATGCGCGCTGAGCAAGACGCCCGTGCCCGCGCACGCCCGTGACACCTCCTCCACCACCATCGACGACGCGATGCAACCCATGCCCGCGCCGTTGTACGCCTCCGGAATCGCGATACCGAAAAGCCCCATCTCCGCGAGCTTGGTGATCAGCTCCGGCGGCATCCGCGCCTCGTGATCGCGATCCGGCGCCCCCGGTGCGACCTCGTTCGCGGCGAAGTCCCGCACCTGCTGTTGCAGCATGGCGTGATCTTCATCGAATTCGAAGTTCATGATGCGCGTCTCTCAATACTGGAGCAGGTCTTTCGCGATGATGATTCGCTGAACCTGGCTCGAACCCTCGCCAATCTCGCACAGCTTGGCGTCACGCATGTACCGCTCGACCGGAAAGTCCTTGGTGTACCCGTTGCCCCCGTGAATCTGGATCGCATCCAGGCAAACCTTCGTCGCCATTT
>Ga0055449_10000036_pt1 | contig 30009 bp, 20 predicted proteins | sample China_Galinas_PW_2_FD_57739 | JGI IMG/M metagenome (GOLD analysis project Ga0055449, IMG submission 57739) | Wetland microbial communities from San Francisco Bay, California, USA, that impact long-term carbon sequestration - China_Galinas_PWB_D1 | ecosystem: Environmental > Aquatic > Marine >... | reverse complement strand
GGATATGCCGGCGAGCGCCGTGATCGATGCGTACGCGGCCAGGGCCACGGCCATGTCGGCGCCCAATACGATCGACAAGGCGGTGATCGGCCCGAACGTCAACCCCTGGGGCCTGGGCGATCCCGACGGGCTCTACCTCATCACCATGACCGGCGGAACGCTGACGATCCACCATTCCTTCATTCGCGGCACGCTGGTCGTCAGGACAAACGGCGGCAAGGTGGTCCTGGACAAGACTTTGTTCATGCAGAATGCCCGGTCCGACTATCCGGTGCTGATCGTCGACGGGAATGTCGAACTGAACTACGACTCTCAGGGTGCCGTGCTGTCCGAGGCGACTCTTCTGACCGACTTCAATGGTGACCTCGACATGGTCGACGAATACCCGAGCGAAGTCCAGGGGCTGGTGCATCTCACGGGCAACGTACTGCTCACGGCGACCGCGCTCGTGCGTGGTGCCATCATCTGCGAAGGGGCCGTAGTCGCCAACAACGACAACAAGATCGTGTACGACGCCAACCTCTTCACATCGCCACCCTGGCGCTACACGAAGTCCGTGGGCATGAGCCTGGTGAGCGGAAGCTGGCGCCACATCGTCAATTAGCCGGGTCAGTTGCCCGCAATCACGAGGGTGTCACGCGAGCCCGGTCAAGACGGGGCGTACGTCGCCCAGCACGCGCACCGACACGAGCCCGAGCCGGGCGAATTCCAACTCGGCTGGAATCACGATGCGAATGCGGTGGAATTGCATCGTGCCGCGCTCGGGTGCGCCTTCTTGCGGCGTGATCTTACCCACCCACCGACAGGTCACGCGACCCGCGCCTTCGGCGACGCCGCAGTCGAAACCTCGGGTCTGGCCCAAGGGGTCCCCGCCTTCCAGATACAGGCGGCACCCTGGTTCCTCGCAAACCACGTCGATTTCGAGCCCTTCGACCACGCCCTCCACCGCGCGAACCGGCATCGCAAGGACGATCGTGAGCGGACCTTCCTCGCCGGGGCGACGTTGCACGGAGAGATAGAGCGAGGCGTTCTCATCACGCCCCGCCAGTACCGAGTCGATGCGGCCGCGCGGTGTCGATTGGCTCGCCAGCACCGGGTACGAATTGACCGAATCGAACTTGTACAGTTCCAAAGACATACGATTCCAAGCGCGCTTGTCGCGCGCACCGGACGCCTACGGCGTCAATACGACTTTCCCGCGAACCGCCCGCGAGTCGATGTACCGATGCGCCTCGCCGACGTCTTGCATCGGGTACGTCCGATCGACGTGCGCCTTGATCTTGCCCTCGGCGAGCCATGTCAGCCCGCGACGCAACTCGTCCATGCTGCCCATGAACGAACCGAGCAACTGGTGCTGCCTGAAGAAAAGGTCGCGGATGTTCAGCTTGGCGTGGAACCCTCCCACCAGTCCGAAGTTCACGAAGCGGCCGCCCACGCGCATCGCCCGCAGGTTGTCCTCGAACACGCTCGCTCCGACGTTATCGATCACGACGTCGACACCGACGCCGTCCGTCCAATCGAGGACGGTATCCGCGAAGTTCTGTTCGTTGTAGTTGATCACGAGGTCGGCTCCGGCTTGAAGCACGACCTCCGTCTTCTCGTCGGATCCGACCGTCGCGGCCACGCGCGCCCCGAGCGCTTTGGCGACCTGGACGCAGCAATGTCCGCTGCCCGATGCGCCGGCCTGGACGAGGACTTTGTGCCCACCGCGAACGGCGCCCAGCGTGTCGACCGCGTGCACGGCCGTCATCAGCACGAGCGGCAGCGCCGCCACCTGCTCCACCGGCAGGTCCGTCGGATCCTTCAACGCAAACCGAGCGGGAATCCGCATGTACTCGGCATTGCCGCCCCAGGTGTGTGTTCCCGTGACCTCGAAACTCGGCGCGCGGTTCTCCGGGACGACGTCCCAATCGACCGGATCGATCGGATAGCCCGGCGCGGCGATCACGCGCTCCCCGATCCGCCATCCGTCGACACCTTCTCCCACGCTCGCCACCGTGCCGGCAACGTCGGCACCCATGACATGCGGCAAATCCACGTCCCGCGCCAACGCGCCCATCCGTAGATACAGATCGTAGCGATTGATGCCGCACGCACCGACCTTGATCACGATCTCGCCCGCGCCGGGCTGCGGCTCGGCCACGTCCTCGTATCGGAAGACACCCGGACCACCAAACTCATAGATCAAAGATGCTTTCATGACGACGACACCCGACTGGGCGATGATCCTTCACGCCGCGTGATCACCGCCCCGCACACGTCCGATCATACGGCAAACCAGGCGTCACGCGAATATCTCCCGGCTCTGTTTTGGCCGTCAATTCGCCATTTCTTCGGACCACCGGCCGCTGGGAACTCGGCGCCGTCCGTGCCTAGCATTCAGTGTTGTCCGGGAGGGGAACCATGGCTAGCGCGGCAGATACAACCACGACGACGACACGAGCGTGCGGCTTGGACGGCGCACGCCCGGCGGGCTTTTCGTTTCTCTGGCCCTGGTGTGCACTGGCGGCCGTCGTCTATGGCTCACTGTTGCCGTTTGGATTCGACACCCACGCCTGTGCGCTCGTATCGGGGGTGGGGATTTCCCAAGTGCGCTTCGCGCAAACGACCGGTCCTGACATAGTCGTTAATCTGCTACTTTACGCGCCGATAGCGTGTCTGCTGTCGATGCGCAGTCTCAATCGCAAGAAGAGCCGCCTACACACCGCGCTGATGCCGATTGCCATCGCCGCGACGACGAGCCTTGCCGTGGAGTTGTTGCAGACAGGGGTGGCGGAGCGTGTCGCATCCTGGTGGGACGTCCTGCTCAACACGGCCGGTGCGGTGATCGGTGTCGGTCTGGCCCACCTATGGCACAGGCACCGTCTGGACTGGTACGAGCGGCTACGCGCGAATCCGTGGCGCGCGGCCGCCATTTCGCTCTTCGCAGGCTTGTTCGTTTACCATCTGGCGCCCTTCGACTTCGTGACATCGACGCAGGCGTTGCACGCTTCCTTCCATCGCGCGCACGTCGAGTGGACGCCCGGGCTGGTAGACGGTACGCGCAACGGCGCCGCGCTCGCCCGGGCGATGGCCGCGGCCGCGTGGTTCGGGCTGGCCGCATGGCTCTACGCCAAGATGCGTCTTCGCCGCGGCACCGAGCCAGCCATCGCGATGCTCAGCGCCATCCGTCACGGCGTCGTGCTCGTCACCATGATCGAGATTCTACAACTGTTCACGGGGTCGCACGTCTTCGAGCTGGCCGACATCACGACGCGATCGGCCGCGTGCATCCTCGGCGGCGCCGCCGCGGCCATCTTCGCGGACAACCCGTGGTCGACAGGCCGCGACGTAGCGGCGCGTACGACGGCACGATTCGTCGGGCTCGCGCTGGCCCTGGCCGTGCAGGTGGCGCTCATGCTCGCCGTAGTGCAACTGAATCACCCGACCGTCGCTTCGCACGTAACCCAGCGGGCGGGCGTGCTGCCGTTCGAGTCGTTGTGGCGAGCGCCGGCGTGCCTGGCTCTGGCCAACGTCACGGGCATCGCCCTGGCGTATGGGTTGCTGGCCGCAACGGTGTGGGCGCTACTCGCCTATGTGGATCGTCGCTCGGCCGGTCCGGTTGTTTGCTTGACCGTCGCCGGCTTCGCACTCTTCCTGGCCGTTGCGCACGCCTTGTCGTCGCAACATCTGCTCGATATCACCGAGCCGGTCATCGCGACGTTTGCCGCGTTCGCCGCGGTTCAAATCTGCCAGGCGATACGACGGCCCGCGCTGCAGTCCTCCGATCGTTAGCCACTACGCATGAGCCCGCCATCCAACCCGCCTTTCTTGATCCCCTTGATCCCTTTCCTTGTCCCTACGTCCCTCTGTCCCTTCGTCCCTCTCTTCCGAGCGTTTTACGCCCCCACCCACGTGTGATATACTTGCGCTGAGGTAGCAACCGCCCGGACGAGCCAAGAAGGAGCCCACGCGTGAACAACCCCATCGCCGATCGAGTGCGCGACATTCGCCAGTCCGACATTCGCCGCTTTTCCGCGATCTGTGCGGCCATGAACGGCGTCAACCTCTCGCAGGGCGTGTGCGACCAGCCCGCGCCGGACGCGGTGAAGGCGGCCGCCAAGCAGGCGATCGACGACGACCACGCGATCTACACGAACCTCCGCGGCATCATCGAGCTGCGCCAGGCCGTCGCGAAGAAGATGAAGTCGTTCAACGGCATCGACTGCGACCCGGAGACGGAGGTCGTGATCAACGTGGGCTCGGCCGGGTCCTTCGCGTGTGCGTCGCTGTCGATTCTCAACCCCGGCGACGAGGTCGTCATCTTTTCGCCGTTTTACAGCTACCACACGAACCTGCTGAAACTCTTCGACGTGAAGGTCAAGTACGTCGACCTCAAACCGCCGCACTGGGATTACAGCAAGGCCCAGCTTGAGGCCGCGTTCACCGACAAGACCAGGATGATCGTTGTGTGTACGCCGGGCAACCCGACGGGCAAGGTCTTTTCCGAGGCTGAGCTGCTGCACATCGCCGAGCTGGCCAACAAGCACAACGCGTGGATCGTCACCGACGAGATTTACGAGTACATCACCTACGAGAAGCCGCACATCTCGCTGGCGAAGTATCCGCAGGCCCGCGAGCGCACGGTGACGATCAGCGGGGCGTCCAAGACGTTCGCGGTGACCGGCTGGCGCATCGGCTACGCGGTGGGGCCGGCCGACCTGATCGACCGCATGGCCGTCGTGAGCGACCTGCTCTACATCTGCGCCCCGTCGCCTTTGCAGTATGGGATCGAGGCGGGCCTACACCTCGACCATTCGTACTACCAGAAGATGTGCGACGAGTACCTCGCCAAGCGCGACATGCTGGTGGACACGCTGCGTTCGATCGGCTTCGACCCGTACATCCCCGAGGGAAGCTACTACATGCTCGCGTCGTACGAGCCCGGCCGGTGGAAGAGCGCGACAGTAGCTACCGAGTCGATCCTCGAGGAGGTCGGCGTGGCGACGGTCCCGGCCCCGGCCTTCTACCGCAACCCCGATGACGGCGAACACCAACTCCGCTTCTGCTACGCCAAACAAATGGCCGACCTGGAAGAAGCGTGCAAACGCCTCCGCAAAGTCGGAGCGAAGCAGACGGCGTAGCCGAACGGGCACGCGACCGGAGCCTCTATTTTTCTTGCCGTCAGTCGTCGGATGCGGTCGGCGGTGACAACTCCGAAATCTGGTCTAGCAGCTCGATGGCATCTGGATGAATCTCGGCAGGGTGCATCTTCGTGGCTAGCAAGTAGTAATCGCTCTTCTCAATCGAGTGGTCTGCTTTCTCAAACATCTGTGGGAGCAGTTTCTTCGACGCGGCTACTGCAACGATTGCCTCCGTCGCATCCGATAGGGGGTTCGCGAAGAACGAAGCCGGGAGTTGCTCACGCAAGTAGGCCTCCGCCCGATCCGCCGCACTGGTTGAGAAGAGATCTTCTCCACCCGCGGTGAAGAATCGCTTGATGGCAGCAGGAACGATAAGGTAGTTCTCAATCTCATATCGCTTCCATCGGACGATTGTCAAGCCATCGCTCGCGATCTCACGGTCCTCGATGTCGCGGTTGTCACCGTCGAGTATGAGTAGCCCGCGGACACCTGGCTGTATGCTCCGAAGCGCGAAAAGGTGTGCCTTTGCCAGGCGCGCATCGCGCCCTTCGATCGAATGGAAGAACGGATTGGTGAAAAACCTCATAGCATCGTGCTCCAGCACCCGCGCCCAGGCTTGGAGAATGTTGAAGTCGGAGTCGGATTCGCAATAGAGGACAGCACGCCCTTGCTCGCCCAGCAGCAGGTCGAGCGTGGTCAACCGACCCATTGCTTCTCGGACTTGGTCCCGCTGCTCCTTGTGCACCAAGCGGTGTGGCGCACCAAGAAAAGATACGACACGCGTAGGGGACGTGGAATCCAGAATGACCTCGGAGTGCGTTGCGATTATCAACTGACACTTGCGGTCGCGTGCGACGCTTCGTAGTCGCTGGTAAATCTGCCGTTGCAGAATGACATGCAAGTGGGCATCCGGTTCGTCCATTAGTAACACGGACGCCGGTCTCGCGTAAAACAGGCACAGCATCAGCAAGACTTGGTGGAAGCCGCTCCCTGCGGAGGCGATGTCGTATGTCGCCAGGCCGTTCTTTCTTCGCGGCGAGGCAGGTATTCCACCAAGATACTGACAAAGAATGAAAGGAAGGCTCTCGTCGTATTCTGGCTCCAGCAGTGTCACGCGGAAGAGCTCTTGAATGTTTTCGACGAGGTCGTCCCAGTAAGGGCTATCGTGGACTTCAAGGAGCAGGTTGCGGAGGATGTCGCCAGGCTTCCCTCGCCCGATCTCAAGCTCCTGCGCCCCGCGGTCCATCCTTCGTTCTTCAGCTCCGATCCCAGAAAATGGTGGGCAGTGTACGATCTGTGTGTTCTCAACCTGTGTCGGAAGTTCGCTGGAGGACAACTCGACCGGTCTGACATAGATCATCTCGGAGCTCTGGTACCTGAGCTCCATCGTCAGCGACCAGGTCTGCTCCCTAGTTAGCCCTTCGGATCCATCGACAGAGATGTGAATAAGTCGTGGTTGCCCGAGCTTTTCATTCTCTTCAAGTTCGTGCTTTCGAAGGGCCGTCCGCGTCTTGTACCAAAGCAAGTTGAATTCACGAAGCGGCAATGCCGTGAAGTCTTTTCGAGTGACAGGCTGTCCGGTGCGGACTTTCGCCTTGGACTCTCGCGTCCCGCTGAGGCCTCCCTTGCCAATACGCCAGCGCTGCAGTGCCATCGACCATGTGGACAGTGCCTGAAGAAGCGTCGATTTTCCGCTGTTGTTAGGACCGGCCAGGACGATCGTTTCGTCCAGCACGAAAGTCTGCCGGTCGAACTTCTTGAAGTACTCGATATCGACCTTGGTGATCACGAGGAGCTTCTCCATTCAGTATGCTTGGCTACAAAGGTCACGTCGTTCACGGCGTCCGGTCGCCTAGATGACCCAGTCGGGCGCGCTAGCGCTACAGGGTCTGCTCTCGAGTCAATGCATTATCGCGTCGTGCCAGCAGGATGCTAGGGCCTAAATACGTGGAGTGGGCCACACGTGGGCCGGTCGCGGCGGTTTTCTAGGCAAGACAGCGCTCTGCCGATTCTGACAACCACTCTGGCGATCCATGCTTCTATAGCCATGCCGCGCCCTCCGGGACCGTTTCGCTCGCGGCCATCGCCCGCCCGAAGGGCCAGCACCGGATGGCGCTCTCACTTATCTGGCCAAGATGTGAGGCGGGCCCTGGGCCCACCCGGCCTGCGAAGCGGCGACGTGGACCCATGCTTCCCGTTGGGCGCACTGTGGTCCGGGCCGGGCATCGGGCGAGGCAGGTCCACTGGTCCTGTCATTGAGTTCATGCTAAAATACGTTTACACATTTGTTGGTCGCCATTTGAGCATTTCTGGAGAAAACGATGCCATGGGTATCCGCCCGCACGATGGAGCAGTTGAAGGACGAACACGGCCGCCTACCGGCCGTGTTTCACGCCAAGAATCCGCGCAGCAAACTGAATGTGTTGAAGGTCGCTGACGGCACGCACGAGGACATTCCTTATGAGTGCACTTTCGGCCCGGGAGTGGATGATCTCCGTGCGTATCTCGTCATCACCCTGCTTCAGGCGACCCCCTGCCAATTCGCCATCGCGAAGAAGACCCCCGAAAACACCAACCTGCCGTGGTGGCGCCGGCTGTCCATCCCGATCCCCACGGAGATCCTCGATGCGCGATTCGATGCGGCGTACTGGGTCACGATCGATACCCGAAAGAGCGAGGTTGTCCATTGCCTCTTACGCTCCGAATGCCAGGAGGCGGTCGAGAAGCTGCACGAGCTCGGCTTCACCTGGATTCGAAAGGATGGGCTTGGCGCAGACGCCATATGGCACGACTACCCGCACGGTCAGCAGGTGCCCCCGGAGGTCCTCGAGCCGGCCCTTCGATCTCTAAAGCAACTCACCACGGCGTTTTGTGACGCACCGCCAGACCCCGTCGTGGTGGAACTCCCCGGCGCGTTGTGGAATGCACTCATTCTCGTTGCCATACCGTTCGCTCTGCTAATTGGCACGATATCCCTGATGAGGACGGCCACCTACAACCCCGTCGGCAGCGACGCACTGCGCCTACTGTGGATGGCATCGTTGCCGACGGTGCTCTTGGCCGTGATCGTCCTACGCATAGGGCACCGGATGAATCGGAAAGCGCAACTGTCACGGGTGAAGCTGTGGCTGTGGCGCGTGTTCGCTGTCGTCGCCAGTGTCTGCTGCGCCGTCGGTTGTACCGGCTGGGTCAATGGCGCTTTTGACTTCAGTGCTCCGCAGTCCCATGTTCAGGCGGTCGTTGCCGCTGGTTGCAATGAAACGGCTTGTGCTGCAGACGTTGAGTCTTGGCGCGCCGAGAATGAGATTCAGCGTGTGCCGGTTGATCGGGAGGTCGCCGACCGCCTGCACGCTGCGTTTGATGAGTCCGGCGCGTTCCCATCGTTGGAGATCGTCACCAAGTCAGGTTTCTTGGGTGCGGAATGGTTGGTCTCGCAGAGCGTCCGCCAAGACTGATGTTCTTCGAGTCCATTGTCGAGCATACGCCATCCAAGCGCTCGCAGCCAGCGGCACGCACAGCACCGCGCAGGTCCAGCCCGTCGCGCCGGACACCGCGCGGGCACTTCCGGACAGAGCGTACGCACAACGGGCGGGCCGTGGGGGTTATTCGCGAACCCTCTGGCGCAGGCGCGTCAACGCACTGCCCTCCCGGCCCGACGCACTTCTCTTGCATAGCCCGACGTACTTCTTGCCCGGACCGACGCCTTTCTCGTGCCGCCGGACCCGACGGTTCCGTCCCGCGGGGCCTTGGAAACCCCTGGAAGCGGGGCAAAACAAGGGTCGGCCGGGCCCAGCATGGCAGGGTGATCGTTGAATTCCCGAGGTCAAATGACTACCATAGGCCTTGGGCCGTTCTCGGAAGTGGGTACCAGCGTCGTCATCGGAAGTTTCGCTTCACGTGCGTCAGTGTGCTGCCTGAATGCACGCTCCCGACGACCGCAAGATAACGAAGCCGGGGGGTGAGCGCAGGTTTGTCTCAAACGTAGCCGCTCTTTCCGCCCGAGCCGCGAGCTTTAGCCCGCGCGGCGATAGCCTGACCGCATAACGTCGACGGATTCTCGGCACCGCGCAGGCTGAAGCCTGCGGCTCAGAATGGAATCATTCGCAATGAGATCCGTCAAGAGCGCTCCAAGAGGGACAACAAGAATGAATCAGCAAGATACTTCTCACGCGCGCACGTGGACGCACCGGTACGGCCCGTGTCCACGCAGCCACAAACCCGCAAGACCGGGCCGGTTTTCATCGCTCGTTCTTGCGTTTGCACTTGCCGCATTGTGTGGTGGTGCACGCGCCCAATCACCTGCGGCGGCCGGCGACGTGTGCCTTGGAGGCACGGGGTCCGGCGACGTCGACGGCAACGGTTTCGTTGACCTGACTGATATCGCCACGCTGACGACGTGTCTTACCGGCCCGAACGTGCCACTCGCGGTCCCCGTCTGCAAGTGCTTTACCACGGATGCTGACGACGACGTCGACTTCGTGGACGCCGCCGCGATCATGGCGATGTTCAGCGTGCCGATCGGATGCACCATCAACGACACGTTCTATGCGCCCGGCGAGCGCGGCGCCTATCCGAGCAATTGCGGCGTGTGCAATCCCGACGTGAGCACCACGAGTTGGACATCGATGGCGGCTGGCGTGCTCTGCCACGCGGGCTCGGGCGATGCCTGCGACCCGGACGAGCTGTGCACCGGGGCGTCCTTCAAGTGTCCTCAGGATTCATTCCTCCCGTCGGGCGCAGTATGCCGCCAGGGTTCGGGCGACGTCTGCGATCCGGACGAGAGGTGCCCGGGAACGCCGGGCGGGAAGTGTCCGCCGGACGACGTGGCCACCGCGGGCACCGTCTGCCGTGCGGCCGCCTACGCCTGCGACACGCCCGAGCAATGCAGCGGCGTGCCCGGGGAGTCCTGCCCACCGCTGAACAACCGCCTCTGCAACGACGGGGAAGCGTGTTCGGCCGATGGGCAGTGCGCGTCCGGTTCATGCCGAGACAGTGTCTGTGTGTCTGCACAAGCCGGTTGCTATGTCGACACCGGCCTGACCGTGGTGGACGTGTGCAACAACCTCGAGTGGGAAAAGAAAAACGGCGCCGATGCTAATCCGGGCTTCGGCCAGGACGACCCCGCGAATCCACAGGACGTCGACAATATCTACGGGTGGGCTGGGGAATGCTCCATTTCCCACAACCTGTGCCAACCGACGGCGGCGGCCGCGGCCGCCTGTGCGGCGTCCGTGCCAAGCCCTGACGTCGGTTGTGACGTCTGTGGCGCCGGTGAGGGAACGTGCGAGCCAGCGGAGTACGCGCTCGGAACCATCTGGGAATGGCTCGTGGCGCTGAACGACGCTTCGTTCGCCGGGCATAACGACTGGCGGATCCCAACGTCGGCCGGCACGAAGGCCTCGCCGAGCGGAGCCGCGCCCGAGCTCGATTCCATCGTCGACCCGGCGGCCCCCGGCTGCGGCAGCGGCGGGGCGTGCATCATGCCCGTGTTCGGGCCGACCGTACCCTATGGTTACTGGGCACAGTACTTCGCTGCGACGCTCGCCTGGTACGTCGAGTTCGGTACGACCGGTTCGACAAGGTATCTCGACGAGTACTACCCGGCATCGGTGCGGGCGGTGCGCGATCGCCCGCCGACCTGCGACGACGGCTTCCACAACGGCGCCGAAACCGATGTCGACTGCGGCGGTGGGGACTGCCCGCCTTGCGACACGGGCGAAGGTTGCATCCTGGACCGCGACTGCGCGAGCGACGACAACCCGTGTACAAGCGACGTCTGCGTGGCCGGCATCTGCTCGCACCCGGCCGGTGGCACAGACGAGATCTGCCGGGCGTCGGCGGGCGTGTGCGACCTCGCCGAGACGTGCAACGGCGTGAGCCCGACGTGTCCGGTCGACGGCAAGCGATACGGCGATACATGCCGCCCGTCGCTCGGGATTTGCGACCCCGAAGAGACGTGCGACGGCGTGAGCAACGACTGCCCTCCCGACCACTATGCTTCGACGGACACGGTCTGCGGCCCCGCCACCGGGATCTGCACGCTCGAACGACTCTGCGACGGCAACGGAACGTGCGCCGAGTCGCAACGGCGCTCGCCCTTCTATCCATGTCGATCGCCGGATCCGTCGAACACCTGCGACATCCTGGACCAATGCGGTACGCCGGAGACCAACGCATTCTGGCCGGACTGCGGGGACGACATTCGTCTCTGGCAGGGCGAGGAGTGCATCGTCGGCGGCGCGTTGGGCGAGTGCCAGGGCACCGTGGTGACCGGCACCTGCGTGCCCGTGCCGTGCCGCTGGGATATCAACTGTCCGGATGGGCGCGTGTGTGTCGACGGCCAGTGCGTCGTGCAGGACACCGGCATCGGGTCATTGTGTACGGGCGTGGAAGGCAGTGGCTTGGGGACGTGTTCCGGCGGGTTGTTCTGTTGCGTCTCGATGGAGGGCGATGGCGTCGGGAGCCCGGCCAGTCCGGGCGGCACCGGGCGGTGCGCCGAGTGCTGCGATAGCTTCGGTGACTGGTCGTGTGGCGGTGGCCTGGAATGCTGTGACGGCCGATGCTCCGACCCGGATACCGACCCCCACAACTGTGACGCATGCGCGTACGCCGGCGGCGTCGACTGCGACGACCTGCTGAGCGCCTGCCAACCCGTGGTGCGCGGCTGCACCCTTGGAAACTGCGACATGGTGCCGGCGTGTCCTGGCGGCGACGCCTGCAACCTGCCGACGCCGACGTGTACACCCTGCACCGACCCGCTTTTCTGCCAGTACGGCATCGAGCCGACGTGCTATGAGCCACCCGATTTCGGTTGCTGCGACATCACGTGCACTCCGCTCGACCCGCAACTCGAGGATTGCGCGGGCGACATTTGTAATACCGACACGCCCTGCTGTCTCGGGTACCGGTGCGTTCCCACGTGTACCAATGCGTTGACTCCGTTCTGCTCGACCGTCAGCACGTGCCAGGTTGATCCGAACTGGCCGTAGGGGCGACGCGATCGACCCACTCAGTCGATCCTTGCATGAACGACGCGTCTCACTCCGGGCCGGTAAGGTTGGAGAAACACGGGCCGTAGTCGTCCAGGTTCACGGCGGCGTCGCCGTTGAGGTCGAGCCCCGAGCACGGGCCGAACGCACTCGTGTCGCCGAAGCATGCGTAGGTCTCGGCCACATCGAGCAAATCGTAGTCACCGTCCCCGTCGACATCGGTCGCCGACACCAGGTCCCACGTGCCGGAGCGGTTTGCCGCCACGGCAAACACGTCGGACCACCGCGGTCCCTGCAGGTCGTGCAAGAGGTAGTTGTTGTCCCAGTCCCACACCCCCGCGTCGTCGATCGTCGCCAACAGCGCCCAGCCGGAAGGCTGCAGGATCCACACCGACGAACCGTTCTCCCTGAAGAGGACGACGCGGTCCGTTGATGGATCGGTGTACAGCTTCCCACGACAGTCGGCCAACGCTGGCTCGCTGCGAACACCAGGATCGTCCAAGCCGCCTTCGACATACTGCCGGCCCAACGTGTCGCTCATCCATGACTGCCCATCCCAACTCCAGGTAGTGCAGCTCGACGTCACGCCGATCACCCGTTGTCGCGTCGGGTCGTACACCAACCCGGCCAGGTGATTCCCGTCCGGAAATTCGACGAACGTGCGGCGCCACCGATCGCCGTCCCACTCCCACGTCTGAGCATCAGACGATGTGACCAGCACCGTCACGCCGCGCACGCCGTCGAAGGCCAACATCGGCTGGAATCGCGACGCCGGCCCGGCCACGTCGCGCTCATGCCAGGACGCTCCGTCCCATTCCCACGTCGAACCCGGCGCCGGAACGCACCCGCAATATTCGAACACGCAAGCGCAGCGCACCACACCACCGAACAGCACCATCACGCGGCGTTCGCTGTCATACACCATGGCGTGACCGAAACGCGGACTGGGGCCGGCCACGCTTTGCGGCGACCATCCCAGGCCGTTCCACATCCAGGTATCCCCCCGAAGCGGCGTCTCCTCGTCGGCGGATATGCCTCCGTGAACCACGGCAACGTGCCGATCCGGGTCGAAGGCAAGCGCCGGCCAGAGGCGCTGGAGCGGTGTCGGCGTTTCGTTCTTTCGCCAACTCCAACACGATTGGCTGCAGGACGTCACGAGGTACGCAGCGTCGCTCGCCTCGAGGGGCGAAAAACCCGGGATAACATCGACGACCGGAGGCGACGGCGCCGGCGTTGGGCCGGCTTGAAGGGCGACGACCAGAAACAACAACGTGAACGTTGTGCTTTTCATGGGGATAGATCCGGGAGCGGATGGTGCCCGGCGTCGTGAGATAGCGTGCGCGTGGCGGGCGGAGCAGAAGGTGACTCCATTTCATGTCGTCGTCAGATCGTGCAAACGCTTCACGGTCGGCGACGATCGACAGGTCGCATGGTTGCAGGTGGAGTCGACCTGATGCCCGGATTCTACAGCATTGACTCGCCAGCCGACAAGGCGGACGGACCACCTGGCAGGGACAACGCGGCCGACTCGATGGGCGCGGCAGGATCTAATTTCGGTCACCGCCGTTGCTTGTCCGTGCGGTCGCACCCCCGGCACCGGCCGATAATCCTCTGCCGAGACACCGCCCGGACGACACCTTCGGGAGGGCCGGCCGGCGCGGAGAAAGCGGGTGCCCGTGGCCGGATTGGCCCTGCTAGCCGTTCGAATCTTCCCAGGGGGCCCAGATTTGCGTTCGGGATTCGGCCCGGTCTCGCTACAATGACGGGTTGGTCCGCGGTCACGCGCGGCCCCAGGTTCGGGCGAAAGATACTCAAAGCAATGCTGTATCGGAGAGGGAGGGGAGAGATGAACGCGCGTTATGTCGCCGGATGCCTTCTGGGCTTCGCGGCCGCCGCTACGGCGCCGGCGGGCACGCCTTCGGGCACCACCATCAACTACGAGGGGCAGCTCAAACAAAACGGGACCGTGGCGAACGGGGATTTCGATTTCAGGTTCAGGCTCTCCTCGCCGGACGCGGGCTTGGACATCCCGATCGACCCCACGATCCTGGACGGGACGTCGCTCGAGCTGCAAGTCGACGTCAAGCCCTTCGACGCCAACGAAGTCTTGGACTGCACGGTGACCATGACCGATCCGTTCGTGCACCTCGGCCCGCCGCAGCCCGTCACCTCGGCACCGTACGCGATCCACGCGTTCAGCGCCGCCAACGGGCACGCGCTCGATGGACCCGGCGGCAACCCTGCGAACGCCCTCATCGTCGACGGCTCTGGCAGGGTCGGGGTCGGCACCGACGCCCCGACGGAGTCGCTCAGCATCGCCGGCAACGCAACACTCACCGACTTCGGCGACTACTTGGGGCCCAACGGCGCGCTGGAGTTCACCTCGAATCTGGGAGACGGACCTCCGGGTGTGCGGATCACAAGCAAGGACGGCCTCGATCTCATGTTTGATTCGGACAACAACAGCACGAACGCGACCTTTCGGATTTACGCCAACGAAGACCACCGGCGTAACAGCCCCTTGCTGCTGATGAATGAGCGCGGAAACATCAGCATCGGAACCGGCATCAACTTCGACCCGGATCACCCGCTCGAAGTAGAGGGTGTTACCAACGGTTCCAGCTTCTCCCCAGGCGACCCGATTACGGAGATTCAAATCTCCCACCTCCACCAACAATTCAGCCCGCCCACCGGCTTCGTCGGCGCGACGGCTGGCCTGAACTTGCGGGCGCTGTTCGACCATCCAATCGGGCAGGGCAGAACCACCACGCAAGCCTCTATCCATGTGGAGGCAAACGAGGACTTTTCGCAACACTTCCGGTTCATCGCCCAAAGCGCCAACACGGACATGACCTTCGAGACGGCCGCCGGGGAAGCGATGCGCATCACCTCGGCCAACAACTTCGGGTTGGGCACCGCAACGCCCTCGGCCAAGCTCCATGTGTTCAACGGTTCCAGCGGGGCCGTTGCGCTGGCCGGGTCGGACCTCATCCTCGAGGACGACGCGTCATGTATCCTCGATCTGATGTCGCCGGACGGCTCGCAGCGCGGCATCAGCTTCGGCTCGCCCACCAATTCCAGCCACGGCGGCATTTTCTACGCCAACAGCAGCGGCATGACGCTGCGCACGGGAGGGAACCAGACGAGACTGACCATCGACGCCTCCGGGGACGTGGGCATCGGAACGGTCGGGCACTCGATCGACGCGCGACTGCACGTACAGAGCGCTGACGCGCGAGTCGCCAAGTTCGACCGCTACGGATCCGACGGAGAACTCGTCGCCTGGGCGCGCGACGACGGCGTCGTAGGCAACGTCACAGCGTCTTCGGGTGTCGTCTCCTACAATGCGTTTACCGGCTCGCACTATGCCTGGTCCAACGATCGTCCGACGCCGGGCACGCTTGTCTCCATGAACGGAGAGAACCGTCGTCTCTCGCAGCGCCCCGACGGCGAGGTGGTGTATGGGATCACCACGACCGCGCGCGCCGATGATTCGGCGTGCCTGGGCGCCTACCTCGACACGCTGCCCGGCGATTCGCTCACGTCACCGTTCGACGTGCGTCTGGTATCGGCCGTGGGCAACGGCGACATGTGGGTGGCGGATCGCGGCGCGGGAGACATCGAGCCCGGCGATAGTCTCATCAGCTCCGACGTGCCCGGCTGCGCCATGAAAGACGACCCCGGAAAGTTCCCCGTCGGCTACGTCGTCGCCCGAGCGGCCGAGCGCGTCCGATGGGCCGACGTGCCCGCCGACGCAGCGACGGGCGTCAAGCGCCAAAGGACTTCAGTGCTCTTCGACAGCTTCGTGCGCAGCAGCGCGGCTGATCATCTCGCGGCCGAAGTCCAGCAGTTGCGCGAAGAGACGCAGCGGCAGCAGCATGAAATCGAGATGATGATGTCGAGACTCGACAGCCGGATCGCCGCTGCAACACCGGGCAAGTCGTAACCTGAAATAGAACGCTAGCGATCGGCCGGCTGATGCGCCGCGGACTTCAGCTTGGCCGCCAGGAATCTACCGGTGTACCCTTCCGTGCAGGCCGCGACGGTTTCCGGCGTGCCTTCGACGACGATGCGTCCGCCGCGATCGCCGCCTTCCGGGCCCAGGTCGATGATCCAGTCGGCCGACTTGATCACGTCGAGGTTGTGTTCGATGACCAGCATGGTGTGGCCGCGGTCGACGAGTCGCTGCAGGAGCATGAGCAGGTTGCGCACGTCGGCGAGGTGCAGGCCGGTGGTCGGCTCGTCGAGAATGTACACGGTGTGTCCGTCGCCGGATTTGTGCAGCTCGCCTGCGAGCTTGACGCGCTGCGCCTCGCCGCCGGATAGCGTGTTCGACGGCTGGCCGAGCTTCATATATCCGAGGCCGACGTCCTTGAGCGCTTGCAACCGGCGCTTGATGTTGGCGAAGTTGTCGAAGAAGCGCACGGCCTGCTCGACTGGCATCTCGAGCACGTCGGCGATGTTCTTGCCGCGGTAGCGCACCTCGAGGGTCTCTCGGTTGTATCTCGTCCCGCCGCACGCGGCGCACTCGACGAACACGTCCGGCAAAAAGTGCATCGAGACGCGCTTCGTGCCCTGGCCCTCGCAGTGTTCGCAGCGACCACCCTTGACGTTGAAGCTGAACCGAGTGGGACCGTAGCCGCGAATCTTCGCCTCGCGCGTCTGCACGAAGAGCTTGCGAATCAGATCGAAGACGCCGACGTACGTGGCCGGGTTGCTGCGCGGCGTGCGCCCGATCGGCGACTGATCGACCTCGACGATGCGATCGACCCATTCGTCGCCGACGAGGCGGCGGTGCGCCCCGGGCTTCGGTCCCGACCGCGTCACACTGCGTTTCAGCGCCCGGTGCAGCACGTTGTCGACCAGCGTGCTCTTGCCACTGCCCGACACGCCGGTGACACACACGAGGCACCCCAGCGGAATGGAAACGTCGATATCCGCGAGGTTGTTGGCCGTCACGCCCTCCACCCGGACGAAGCGCTCGGCGTCCGGCTCGCGCCGCTTGTCCGGCAGTGGAATCGTCGATCGGCCGGATAGAAACCGCCCGCTCGCCGACGCCGAGCATGCCATGACGTTCGCAAGCGACCCCTGCACCACGAGTTCGCCGCCGCGCTCGCCGGCACCCGGGCCGATGTCCACGACGTAGTCGGCCGCCCGAACCACGTCCTCGTCGTGCTCGACGACGATCACCGTGTTACCGATCGTCGCGAGTCGCTCGAGGATCGCGATCAGCCGTGCTGTGTCGCGCGCGTGCAGCCCGATGGTCGGCTCGTCGAGGACGTAACAAACGCCGGCCAGCCCGCTGCCGATCTGCGTGGCCAGGCGGATGCGCTGAAACTCGCCGCCGGAAAGCGTCGCGCTGGCTCGATCGAGCGTGAGGTAGTCGACGCCCACGTTGCCAAGGTAGCCGAGTCGCTCGCGAATTCCGCGAAGAAGCGGCTCGGCCACCGCCGCCCGTTCACCCTCGAAAGTAAGCGACTCGAAAAACGCCCCAGCCTGACCGATCGTCATGCGCGCGACGTCCGCGATGGTGTGGCCCTCCATACGCACGCACAGCGCCGCCTCGCCGAGCCGGGCGCCGCCGCATGTTTCGCAGGGCGATTCATCCATAAAGGCGTGCAGCTTCTGCTTGGCCGACTCCGACTCCGTCGTTTCCCAACGGCGATGGAGGTTGGGCAGGACGCCCTCGAACGTCGCGCCGAACCTGGCCGCGTCCCCCTCGGTCGTGCCGTCCCAGAGGATGCGCGCCTTGGCCTCGGGAATGTTGCGGAAGGGAATGTCCGGTAGCACGCCGAATCGCTCGCAAAACTGCCGGATCGTGTCGGCGTAGACTGTCGAAAGCTTTCGACCCTGGCGTCGCCACGCGGCCACCGCGCCCTCCGCGAGCGACGCGTTGCGGTCGGGCACGATCAGGTCCGGGTCGAAGCGCATCGTGGTGCCAAGGCCGTGGCACGACGGGCACGCCCCCGAGGGTGCGTTGAAGCTGAAAAGCTGGGGCGACAACGAATCGATCCGCACGTCCGGGTGGTCGGGACAGGAGAGCTGCGTGCTGAACCTTTCGTCGCGCCAGGCGCCGCCCGCCTCGAACGACACGATCACCCTCCCGCGCGACAGGCCCGTCGCGGTCTCGACGCTGTCGGCCAGCCGCTGCTCCATCCCGGGCTTGACGATCACCCGGTCGACCACGGCCTCGATGGTGTGCGCCGCCTGCGGCGCGAGCGGCCGAAGCTCCTCCAGAAGCACGGTGTCGCCGTCGACGCGGGCCCGCACGAACCCCTCCTTGAGCAGCCGGGCGAGGATGGCCTCATGTTTGCCGCGCTGGCGATCCACGAGCGGCGCGAGCAGCATGAGCCGCGTGCCTTCGTCGTGCCGCATGACGCAATCGACGATTTCGGAGATGCTCTGGCGTACGATCGGACGATCACACTTCCAGCAGTAGGGCTGCCCGGTGCGGGCGAACAAGACGCGGAAGAAGTCGTGCAACTCGGTCGTGGTGGCGACCGTCGACCGCGGCCCGGCCGAGCCGAGTCGCTGCTCGATCGCGATCGTCGGACTCAGCCCCTCGATCCGATCGACGTCGGGTTTTTGCATCTGCTCCAGAAACTGCCGGGCGTAGGCGGAAAGCGACTCGACGTATTTCCGTTGCCCTTCCGCGTAGATGGTGTCGAACGCGAGCGAGCTTTTGCCGGAGCCGGAGACGCCAGTAACGACGGATAGCTTCCCCCGGGGAATCGTCACGTCGATGCCTTTGAGGTTGTGTTGGCGGGCGCCAACCACGCGAATCTGAGACTGCTTGGTCATCTTGGACGTCGTCACGTGGCGTATCCGGGCTTTGCCCACGACGCGACCGGGTTCGCGCGATCCCGGTCCGGCGCGGTCTCGATATTCCGTTTAGGGTACGAACGTCCGCAAAAGCGTTCAATGGCAACGGGCGGCGATCGCGATCGCACCGCCGCCAGGTGTCCGAAAATGTGTGATGGCGACCCGCCAATCCCTGCCCAGACGAGTGAAACCGAAGCCCGCGGCCGGATTCGACCGACATGAATGTAGTCGGTCCATCGTGTTTCTCCCGTGTAAGTAACCGTCGGCGCGACCGTGAAACTTGTGGACCGCTTTTGCGCCAAGACCTATACTTGCGGGGGGAGCCAAGCTTGTACTTTTGGTGCAACCGCATCCATTGATCACGTGCGGGATCCGCGCCAAAAGAGTGGACAACGAGGAGATCTTATGCAACGCATGCCACACCGCCGCGCCGAAATCCGAATGCTCACGCTGGGCGCCGCGCTGATACTCGCGACCGTGTCACGAGGCTTTGCCGGCGAGCCCACGCAAACGGCGAGCCGGTCGCCGGACGACCTGTGGAAACAGAGCATCGAGCTCGCCGAGCGCGGCGACTTTACGGCGGCGGCGGATTCGATCGAGAAGATCGAGTCGTCCGGAGCGCTGACCAAGCAGGTCGCCCAGTGGCTCGACCAGTACAAAGCCGAGCAGGACGAACGGCAGGCCGCCAACCTGGCCGATTACGAGAAGTACGTCGGCTATGCCAAAGCGCGGATCGAGCGCAAGGAATATGACTTGGCCCTGGGTTGGGTGCTGGAGGCGGCCGACGTTGCGAAGGACCGAACCAAACTCGAGTCCGCCAAGTGGGTGCAGGATCTGGCCAACTCGGCGCTCGAGAAGGCGACCGAGCTTCGCAAGAAGAGCGAGTGGCGTAAGGTATGGAACTTGTACTCGGCCCTGTCGGCCCTGTACGATCACGACCCCCTGTACCACAAGCTGGAGCGTGAGGCCGTCACGCACCTTCGCCTGGAGGCGATGTTCTCCGACAAGAAGGCGAGTTGGCGCGAGCGCGTCGAGCGCGTGGAGTTTCGCGACGCGGAGCAGGCACTCGGCTATGTGTGGCACTACTACGTCAAGCCGCCGGACTTCAAGGAGATCGCCCGTGCGGGTCTCGAGCAGATGTTGCTGCTGTCCGAATCTCAGGCCGCGCAAGACGCGCTGCCCGGCTTGGCGGACGCCGACAATCGCAACGACTTCGAGACGCGTATCAAGGCGCATCTCGACCAGATCGATGACGCCCCGACCGTCGATCGGGCGGAGTGCATCCGGCATTTCCTCCGCGTCGTGAAGGACATCAACCCGGAGACCGTCAACCTGCCCGAGGAGCTCATCGTTTCCGAGCTGATGCGCGGGGCCTTCGAGCCGCTCGACGACTTCACGACCATGATCTGGCCGCAGGCCGTCGACGACTTCAACAAGCACACGCGCGGCGACTTCATCGGCGTCGGCATCTCGATCATCAAGAACGCCATGGACGACATCGAGGTCGTGACGCCGCTCGAGGACACGCCCGCGTATCGCGCCGGCATCCAGGCCGGAGACATCATCACGAAGGTGGACGGCGTCGCGATTCACGACTTCAGCATCAACAAGGTCGTCGATACCATCACCGGGCCGGCGAACTCGCCGGTGACGCTCACGGTGCGCCGTAAGGACAAGGAGATCGAGTTCCCCCTCGTTCGCAAGAAGGTCAAGATCCAGTCGGTCAAGGGGTGGGAGCGCAATAGCGATGAACGCTGGAACTACTGGCTCGATAAGGACAACGGCATCGCCTACGTCCGTCTGGTCAGCTTCCAGCGCAACACAGCCGAGGATCTCCGCAACGTGCTCAGCGAGCTGCAGGCGCAGGGCCTCAAGGGACTCGTACTCGACCTCCGCTGGAACCCCGGCGGGCTGCTCGACTCGGCGTGGGAAATCGCATCGATGTTTCTGAAACAAGGCGAAAAGGTGGTGTCGACGAAGGGACGCATCACGCGCGAGGACCAGCAACTTTTCGCCCCCAGCACCGGGCCCTACGTGGACCTCCCCATGACCGTACTCGTCAACGAGTCCAGCGCCAGTGCTTCGGAGATCGTGTCGGGTGCGCTTCGTGACAACCATCGCGCCACGGTCATCGGCGAGCGTACCTTCGGGAAGTTCAGCGTGCAGAACCTGATCCCGCTCGGACCGTCCGGCGCCAAGCTGAAGATCACGACCGCGCGGTACTATCTCCCCAGCGGCGTGTCGTTGCACCGGGAGCCGGACTCGAAGACGTGGGGTGTCGAGCCGAACCTGCCGCTGCACCTAGTCAACAAGGAGTACATCAAGGTTCGCATGGCGCGCCGAAAGGCGGATTTGCTCGGCCCGCAGGCCGAGGACGACACGGACGAGGCCGTGGCATCCAAGGATAAGGACAAGGACGCGAAAGACGCGACCGCCGAGTCCAAGGATGAAAAAGGCGGGAAGAAGGACGAAGCCAAGACCAAAGGCGCCGACGGTGAGAAGGTCGCCAAGTCCGGCGAGAAGGAAGAGGACAAGCTTCCGCCGCTGGATCAGCCGGACAAGAACAATCGACCGGACCGCGACCCGCAGGTAGATACCGCTTTGCTGCTTTTGCGGATGACGCTGCTCGGCGACCAGTTCCCGACGCTCGCCAAGGCCGAGTCGTTCAAGCCCACCGACGTCCAGCCTCCGTCGGCGCTACCTTAGTCCGGCCATCGAATTCGTTGTTTTCTCCACCGGCGGCTTTGCGACGCGAAGCCGCCGGTTTTTTGTCACGCCGCGCACTCCACCCGCGAACCCTTGCAATTTCCGCGTTTTGGCCGATCATTCGGCCTCGTATGCGGCCTGAGCGGCCGTCGGTTTTGGGGCACTCGAACATGAGAGACATTGATGGAACGCACACTGATCATCTTCAAGCCGGACGCCCTCCAGCGCCGTCTGGCCGGTCGAATCCTGCAACGCTTTGAGGACAAGGGCCTTTCGATCGCGGCGATGAAGCTCATGCGCATCTCGCGCGACCTGGCCGAGCGGCACTACGCGCCGCACAAGGGCAAGCCCTTCTACCCGGGACTGATCGACTACATCACCTCCGGGCCGGTGGTCGTGCTGGTGCTGGCCGGGCCCCGAGCGATCGAGATCTCGCGCACGCTGATGGGGAAGACCTTCGGCTACGAAGCGGCACCGGGCACGATTCGAGGCGACTTCGGCGCCAGCCGCTCGTATAATCTGATCCACGGCAGCGACTCGCCGGAGTCGGCCGCGACTGAGATCGCGCTGTACTTTACGGACAACGAACTGCTGGAATACGCCCCGGCCGGTGCCGAGTGGGTGTTCCCTAAGAGCGACGATTGACCGAAGCACCCGGTCGACCCGATTCACCCGCGACATCGTAGGGGCCGCGATGCGGACCAATGGAGCGTCGTGAATCATTCCGCCGCTCTATGTCGTGCGGAACTACAGACGAACCAACGAGGATGACCCCATGAAAGTCCAGGCGATCGAGTCGCACGAGCAAAACGACGTTCAAATGGAAGGCGCCGACGGAGCCAGGATGCGCATGCTCATCGGACCCAACGACGGCGCGGGGAACTTCCACATGCGCCACTTCGAGGTCAAACCCGGCGGCTACACGCCACACCACAACCACGACTACGAGCACGAAATCCTCGTGCTCGAAGGCCAGGGCGTCGCCAAGAGCGAGCAGGGCGATCGCCCCTTTTCCGCGGGCGACGTGATCTTCGTGCCGGCCAACGAGATGCACCAGTTCCAGAATACCGGCAGCGCCCCGCTGAAATTTATCTGCCTGATCCCCGCACCCGAGGATTGCTCGAAATAATCATGTCGCCCGCCGGCCAGCCCGAGGAGTCTCGATACGACTCGGGCCCGGTGCCGCTCGGTGACGCGGTGCCGCTCGACGACTTCAGCCCGGCCGACCTTCCACCAGTGGTCCGTTACGACGCGTCCGGCGCGATTGACGAAGACCTCTTCTGCCTCACATGCGGATACAACCTTCGCGGGCTGCGCGGCGATCCGGTGCGTTGCCCGGAGTGCGGCTCGGACAATGGCCTGGGCGACGTGATGCTCCCGGCCGCGGCCATTCGAGAAGCCTTGCGCGAGCTCGAAACGGAGCCGACGAGATGCGTCGCCTGCTCACTTCTCGGAGTGACCTCGCTCGCGCTCATCGCACTCGCCGTACTCAACATCGTCCCCATGGCAGTCGGCGGTCTGTTTTTCGCGAGTCTCGGCGCCTGCGCAAGCCTCCTGCTCGGTCTCGCCTGTTTCAGGCGGTTCGCGGCAACCATCGAGGACCGCCGCTTGGCACGGTGGATTGTCTGGCGCTTTCACTGGATCACCTTGCTGGTCTTCGGCCCCGCTGTCTTGGCCATCACGGTTCTCACGGCGAGCAGTCGCACCCAGAACCCGTCCGTTGACGGAGTCCTGGCCGCGGTGGCTTCGCCTTTCGCGCTGCTTCCTGTGGCGTGGTTGATCTACCTTCCCGTGCGCCGCGCCCGTGAGCGGGCCCAGCGCGATACGGCCGTGCGCGTGGCGCGAGATATTCTGCGACGGCAGATGACAAAGCCCAGGCGGCGCCAATGAGCACGCGCCGCGGCCGGCATGTCCCCGTTGGCCAACGTACGCGGGTTCGGCCATAATAACATCGAACTGAAGCTCTTTCTCGAGGAGCCCCGACCGTGCCGGCCAAGATGATTCCCTACGAATTCCCGCGACGCCCCGAGGCGGACATGATCGCCCGATCCGGAGCGATCCTGGGCGAGATGCAGACGCGGCGAAGCTGCCGCCACTTCAGTGACGAACCCGTGCCACGATCGCTGATCGAGAATGTGATCGCCGTCGGACACTCCGCCCCGAGCGGGGCCAACCGAAAGCCGTGGCGGTTCGTGGCCGTCGACGACCCGAAGCTCAAACGCGAAATCCGCATCGCCGCGGAGGCCGAGGAACACGAAGCCTACGCCCACCGCATGCCGCAAGCGTGGCTCGACGCGCTCGAGCCGATCGGCACCGACGAGCACAAACCCTTTCTCGAAATCGCTCCGTGGCTTGTGATCCTCTTCCGCATCGACTGGGAGCTGGTCGACGGCGAGAAACATAAGAACTACTACCCGAGCGAGTCGGCGGGCATCGCGGCCGGCATGTTTCTCATGGCGTGCCACCAAGTAGGCCTGGCCACACTGACCCACACGCCAAGCCCGATGAAGTTTCTGCGCGATATTCTGGGCCGGCCGGAGAACGAAAAGCCGTATTTGCTCATCCCGGTCGGCTACCCGGGTGCAAACTGCACCGTACCGGATATTCCGAAAAAGCCGCTCCACGAGGCGCTGCAGTGGAATGGGGGAACGGCCTAGCAACGTAGCGACAAAGCGACGCAGCGATCCGCCTGAGGCGGACAGGCTCCGGCAAGAGATCGAGGGAACAAGAGAAGCGTGGGCCCGCCGTCGGTCGCATGCGGTTTCGCGACCCGCCCACTGTTCGTTTGAGCTACCGTACGACAACATGCAGCGATCGGCTACGACCCATGAATGATCCGCAAAACGAACTCCGGGAATATGAAGCCCTCAAGCTCATCCTCGAGGGCACCAGCCGCCAGACCGGCCAGGCGTTCTTCCGGTCGCTCGTGCGGTCGCTCGCCTCGGCCCTCGATGTCTGTGGCGCCTGGGTGACCGAGCTCCATGCCGATCGAGGAGAGCTCGACTCGTTTGCGATGTGGTTGGACGGGGACTGGGTCGACGAATACCGCTATGCCATCAAGGGCACGCCGTGCGAAGATGTCATTCGCGGGTGCAAACCCGTGCACGTTTCCGACCGTGTCGTGCAACTGTTCCCCGACGACCCCGACCTCGAGCCGCTCCACGCAGTCAGCTACCTGGGTGTGCCACTGGTTGACAGCACGGGGCAGGTCATCGGCAATCTCGCCGTGTTGGACCGCGACCCCATGCCTTTGCATCCTCGCGCGCTGGCGATCATCAAGATCTTCGCCGCCCGCGCCGAGGCGGAAGTGGCCCGATTGCGATCAGACCAGGCGCTGCAGGAACGTGAGGAGCAGATGCGCGGCCTCATCGATACCGCCCTGGACGCGATCGTTCAACTGGATGGGCAGCTTCGCGTCGTGCGCGTCAATCCCGCTGCCGGGCAGTGCTTCGCGCCCTCCGGCGAGCGACTGATCGGCGAGCCCTTTCCGAACTTTCTCTCGCCTGACTCCAGCGCGAAGTTCCGCCGGTGCGTGAGCGCCTTGAGCGGCGCACACGGCGCGCGCTCGTCGATGTGGGTGACGGGCGGCCTGCACGCGGCGCGCGCGGACGGTACGCCGTTTCAGGCGGAGGCCTCGCTCAGCCAGTTCCATGCCGGCGGCGACGCCTTCGTCACGGTCATTCTGCGCGACGTCAACGAACGGCTGGCGGCCGAACAACAGATCGAGACACTGCGCCGCGAAACCGAAGTGCTACGCGAGGAATTGCAGTCGGTCGAGGGCTATCGCGAGATCCTTGGCAACGCCCCGCCGCTTGCGGCGATGCTGGACGATATTGCGCAAGTGGCCGGCACCGATACCACCGTCCTGATCCAGGGCGAGACAGGAACCGGAAAGGAGCTGGTGGCAAGAGCGATTCACGCCAATAGCCCGCGCCGCGACCGTCCGTTCGTCAGGCTCAACTGCGGCGCCGTCGCGGCCGGCCTGATCGAGAGCGAACTGTTCGGGCACGAAAAGGGCGCCTACACCGGAGCCACGGCGCGACGCAAGGGTCGTTTTCTCCTGGCGGACAAGGGTACGCTCTTCCTGGATGAGATCGGCGAACTCCCCGTCGATCTGCAAGTCAAGCTCCTGCGCGTGCTTCAGGAGGGCGACTTCGAACCCGTGGGCAGCTCCATGACCGAGCGGGTGGATGTTCGTGTCATCGCCGCCACACACCGCGATCTTGAAGTCGAGGTCAAAGAGCGGCGGTTTCGCGAGGACCTGTTCTACCGACTCAACGTGTTCCCGATTCATGTGCCGCCGCTTCGCGACCGAAAGGAGGACATCCCGGTCCTCGCGGAGGCCTTCACCCGCCGGTTCGCGGAGAAAACCGGTCGAAGGGTGACTGAGATCACGGCGGACGATCTCAACCGACTCAAGTCCAGCGACTGGCCGGGCAACATTCGCGAGCTTCAGAACGTCATCGAGCGGGCCGTGATCACCTCGCGCAACGAACGGCTCAACCTCGACCGCGCACTGCCCGTCTCCAGCGCGTTGCCCACGACGCATCCCGAGCGCGGTGCGGCCGCGCCCGTCCGAACTCGTCGCGACATGGAGGAGTTGGAACGGGCCAACCTCATCCAGGCCCTGATGCAAACCGGCTGGAAAGTCTCCGGTGACGATGGCGCGGCCGCGCTTCTTGAGATGAAGCCCTCGACGCTGAGCTATCGGATGAAGGCACTGGGCATCCAGCGCCCCGCCTAACTCAGAGCATCACGCTTCCAAACCTGCAAATCTTGGTTCGCAGATTCTTGCGAATCACAAGATGTTGCGAGTCGCCGTGTGTATGAATCCGCGTTTTGGGGCCCGTGGCGGCCGATCTTCCCCTGGCACACCGGATGTACTACGGACAGGAGAAGTGGCCAACGTGGCCGGAACCAAATGGAAAGAGAGGAGATTGTCATGCAGGTAGCAACCCAGTTGAACGGAGTGGCGGTGGACCAACTGTTGGAGACCATGGAACTGCTCAAGGCCCAGCCCGAACTCGGCGAGTTCAAATTCCGCACCCGAAACAAGTGGGTGGACGGCACGCTCAACCGTGCGGAGAACCCACCGTTCTACGGAGTGGGGGCCGAAGACACGGCGCGGACGATGCCACACACCCACGACATCGACGAGCCCGCGTGCCTGCTCGGAAAAGACCGAGGCGCCAACCCGGTGGAGTATCTGCTCACGGGCCTGTCGGGTTGTGTGACCACGACGTTCATCGCGTACGCGGCCGCCCAGGGCATCAAGATCGACGAGCTGAGGACAGAACTCGAGGGTGATATCGATGTTCGCGCGTTTCTCGGCCTCACCAAGGAGGTGCGTCCGGGCTACAAGCAGATCCGTATCAAGTTCCACGTGAAGTCCGATGCGCCGCGCCAGAAGATTCTCGACCTGATCAAGCTGGCGAAGAAGCGCTCGCCGGTGTCCGACAGCGTACAGCACGGCGTGCCGGTCGAGTGCATGCTCGCAGACGACTAGTCGGCGAATGGCTTGCATGCAGCGCCGGGTTCCGTCTCCGGCGCTGCATGCGGCTGCCCGGGATCGCGCCGCCCGTGACCGCCTACCTCCCCGTCGACAGTTCCCAGCAGCCCTTTGCGGAGGTGCGGGGCCGGGCGTGCCACGAAGACTTCGCGTCGAGCGTCCAGCCTTTGCCGGCATCACTAAGGCTGCCGCTCCAATCAGCGGGCACCGGCACCGCCACCCACGTCCAGTCCGCGCCGACGAGGGCACCGTCGCTGACTGTAAGCACGCCCCACTCGTCAGTTACTTTCAGTGTAGGATACACCGTGCCAACGTCGCCGAGCGGCTGAAGCGCGCGGGGATCGAACTCGATCTGCATCTGGCGCAGCGGAATACGAAGCGTGGGGCCGTCAATGAATCGCGCCCGTGCCAGCTTCTGACGCTTTTGAATTCGGGCCGCTCGCTCGGCTTCCTGGCGCTCGACCGACTCGCCGTCATACTGCTTCATGCGCTGCGACGGTCGCTCCGGCTTGGCCATGTCCGAATGGATGCCGACGGCCGCAGCCAGGCGATCCCCGAGATCGTCATTCGTCTTGTAGCTCGCTCTCCAGTCCGGCGCGAGCTCGTCCAGCAGAATCCCCCAGGCAGGGCCCGACGCGTACGCAAACGAGCGAACGAATGAATCCCCGTCCTCGGCCGAATGAAGCGCCTCGATCACGTGGTGGTTCCGCTCCGCGCTCGTCCACCCGGCCAGCATGACACCTGTGTATTCCGCCAGCCCCTCGTTGTTCTCCAACGCGCGCTCCTGCGAACGGGCGTCTGGAAATATCGACCGGCGGTACGCGCGAAACGACAACGCATCCTCGATCGCTTTGTGGCGCGCTGTGCCATCGGACTCAAGGGCTCGCGCGAGCGCCCGCCATTCCAATCGCAACCAGAGCCTGCCTTTCGCGCTATCCAGGTGAACGTTGGCCGGGTTGCCCGCGGGCAATCCGATCTTGTCCTGGATTCGATGGAACATCTCGTGCGCCAACAGCCGCCCGCGCGCGTGCTCGTCGCTCGGTAGCGGCCACATCACCATGGTCCACTTCTTGCCGGCCCAGTCGACGGCCGTGTTGGCGACAAGCACGTCCTTCGGAAGCGTTCCCACGAACACGGAGCCCGACGGCTTGAGCACGTTGTGCCCATCAGGCTCGTTCGCGACGACGGCGCGCGTCTGTCGATCCACAAACATCATCGGGCCGTACAGCGGCATGCCCCAAAGGTGCCCGCCGTCCTGCGCCGACAATTCCTTGGCTTGCCGGAAATAGGATCGCGCATGCTCTGTGCTGATGGCACCCGCCCTGGTCGGCACGGACGCAACGAGAGCCACAACCGTGCTTGCAAGCGCCACACGTATCCACCTTCTGTTCGACTGCGCAAACATGAGCTCACCCTCCGGCTATGGGAATCGACAAGGCTACACCGTCGATGAGGGAGACGAATCAAACGTCAGGAAGCGCTCAGAATGTGTGGTCGAATTTGCCGGATCGCGGCCCACCTCAATGGCGGGCCGATTCCATCCTGGATGGCCGGAAAACCGTGAACGATTACGGAAACTCGGAGGAGTTGCAGTTGGCGATCCTGCTGATGAACCGATTCAAGGCATCTCCGTCGGACTTGCCGCTTACTTCGATGGTACACCCCGGGGTGACTCCTATGGTGCAGCTCAGCTTGTAACTGATCTTTTGCTGGTCGTCGATGAATGCTCTTGTCTCATGGAGAATACAAGAAATCTTTGCGTACAGGCTGCCCCAGAACTTCTCGGAGCCCTGCGTCGTCCACGCGCTGTACACCAATTCCGACCGCAAATCGATCTTGACACGGAACTCGTTGTTCCGGTCCGCGAGGAAGACCGCGAAGTCGTAGTCTTCCGCGTTCTGGATGGTGGACCACTCGTCCTCTCTGCCCAAGACGACGATTCCAAACCCTCCTTCCAGCGCCTTGTTTTTTGCGGCCTCCGCGACTGCGCGCATAAGTTGTTCGCAGGCGTCCTGCTGAGTTTCGTCGCACCGAATCTGGATGCCTTGCTTGGTTCGAGAATCTTCGCGGTTTTGGTCCGCAAAGACGGTGCCTGCCAAGAAGAGAACCACCAACGACGGAAGTGCCACAAACGTGCCAGGAAGTGAGCGCGGGTTTGGCTGGTGAAACGACATGAGCAGTCTCCTCAACCCGACCTGACTCAAGACGCAGCCGCCCGTCGCAGCCACCGAAATGTTGCTACCATTCACGCTATCGGTCGAAACTCGCCGAGTCAATTGAATTATAAAAAAACCGGAGTTGACGCGGGGAATCGCACGTAAAGTGACGCTGGACTGGCGCCCCATGACCACGCGATCTCAAACAGAACAACAGAACACCCGGCTTGCGGCCAAGAATGGCTACTGCGCCCTCTTGACGCATTCCTCGCGCGCCGCCTCGGCCCCTGTTCGGCATTGCGTGGCGCTCGTGCTCTGCCGATCATATCGCTCCTGACAGTACTGCCTGTTTTGATCGTAGGCCTCCATGCACGAACGGAAGCGGTTGTGCATTCGGGAAGCCGAGTGATGGACCCGGCCCGGCGACGAACACCCCGCAAGGCTCGCCAGAAAAACGAGCATGATCAGCGTGACGGGAACCGAGTGATACCGAGTGCGCAACATGAGGTGCTCTCCATTCCCGACCAGCCAGGGGATTCCGGCCGGATCGACCGAACGTCCGCGCCGGAAATCCCAATCGAGACGAACCAAGCGTACGCGTGACGACTCGTCCGTCAAGACAGGCGCGCACCAATCCGTGATCAGTGCTTGCTACTCCTTCCGATTCGCCGCGCGGACCGCGCAGCGCACGCCGGACCGCGTGC